>MDSZ01234003.1_pt1 | contig 17266 bp, 15 predicted proteins | sample 811201 | NCBI WGS metagenome assembly MDSZ01 (sample SAMN05326647, study PRJNA326480) | marine metagenome | isolation source: seawater | place: Indian Ocean: North | collected 2010
CCATACGTCAACTCACTGAACTTCTCGAAAGTGGAGAAAACGTTATTGGAATTAACGCTCAGGCTTCAAGTGTTTTCAGGAAGCTCTCTACGGCTGCACGACTTTTGTCATTGCGTCGTACATCCGGAAGGACAGCGGATATTGAAGCAGCATTGAGAGATGCAGGTGTCGCAGCCTGGCCGAAAGCCATGAGTCAAGCAAAGAATGCGCTCAAGCACTTAGGCCCACTTCGTTCGAGGCGTCTGCCATTGGATCTTCATGAGTTGGATAGAAGTTTGAAGAGTGAGGCAAGCCGAGGTCTGCGTGCGAGGCTGGCTTTAGAGCGATTCTTCTGCAAGATGAACGGAAATACTGATTCTGGGAAATCAGTGAAACGACCATAAGGACATAATCGTGAATACAGATAAGGCATTAGATCCACATGACTTGTGGGAGAATCCATTGGCTGCACGGTATTCGTCGGCTGAGATGACTCGGATCTGGGGCGACAATAATCGGTACCGTCTCTGGCGACAGGCATGGTTAGCCTTGGCAGAGGCAGAGGCAGAGCTTGGGCTTCCCATATCAATAGCACAACTTGATGAGATGCGAGATGCTATCAATCAGCCAATTGATTTTGTTGTAGCAGCCTCTTATGAAAAGCGCATGCGTCATGATGTATTTGCGCATCTTCACACCTTTGCTGATGCATGTCCCCTCTCCAAACCTATTTTGCATTTAGGAGCAACCAGTGCATATGTCACTGACAATACCGATCTTATTCTTATGAGGGATTCACTTGATCTGGTTGCTGGGAGACTTGCTGTTGTGATTGAACATCTGGCTGAGCGAGCGGTTGAAAATGCTGATACCGTTTGTCTTGGAAGAACCCATTTGCAGCCGGCTCAGCCAACAACTATCGGAAAACGAATATGTTTATGGATTCATGATCTTCTCATTGATCTAGATCAAATACTGGAAAGAAGAACAGCGTTACTGGCCCGTGGCGTTAAGGGAACGACAGGAACACAGGCCAGTTTTCTTGAACTTTTTGATGGTGACCATGCGAAAGTTCGTCGGTTGGATGAATTAGTCGCCGAGAAACTTGGCTTCCCAGCATCCTATGCCGTGAGCGGCCAAACCTATACACGAAAAATAGATTCTCAAGTTGTGTTTGCATTGGCAGGAATTTCTGAATCAACTCACAAGGCAGGCAATGATCTTCGCTTGGCATCCGCGTGGGGTGAACTGGAGGAGCCTTTTGAGTCAGAACAGGTTGGATCGTCTGCCATGCCTTACAAAAGGAATCCAATGCGTGCTGAAAGGATGTGTGGTCTTGCAAGATTCGTGTTAGGCCTTACTTCGACAGCAGAGCAGACAGCCGCAACACAATGGTTCGAGAGAACCCTTGATGATTCAGCGCCCCGTAGACTCATCTTGCCACAGGCATTTCTTGCTACTGATGCACAGCTAGTCTTATATGACAATATTGCAAAAGGCTTAGTCGTGGTGCCAGGTGTCATCAGGCGGACACTTGAACAATACCTCCCGTTCCTCGCCAGTGAACGTATTCTCATGGAAGCAACCAAGGCGGGTGGCGATCGGCAGGAATTGCACGAGGCAATTCGTCGGCACAGCCATGCAGCAACCGCACAGATTCGTGATGGCTTTCAGAATGATCTTGTTAGTCGATTGAGTTCGGACTCACTTTTTGCTTCTGTTGACCTAGCAGCTGCTATGGATGTGAAGGGGCTTGCAGGGAGAGCAGGAGAGCAAGTGAGGGAATTCGTATCTGGGCCAGTTGCTACAGCTCTTGAGGATTGTTCACACCGTGCGGGAGAGTCTTCTCTGCGTGTGTAGCACTAGACACGATCTTGATGATGTGACGTACTTCGATTTTTACAACAGTCAGCACATAAGCCATAAACGATCAGTCGGTGTCCCTGGGCACGAAAACGATGCTTTGTAGCTATCGAATTGTAAAACTGAGCGATCTCATCACTCGTAAATTCGATAAGTTTTTCACATGACGTACAGTAAAGATGGTCGTGCTGAGGGTAACCATAATCGTGTTCGTATACCCGTCGACCACCAAGTACCATTTCTTTGAGAAGACCTGCTGATACCATTTCGGCAAGGGTGCGATAAACAGTTGGCCGACTTGCACTTGCACCCTCAGGGGTTTTTCGAAGGTCATCGAGCAATTGATCAGCATCGAAATGCTCATGGTGACCTGAAACGTAGTCGACGATCACTTGTCGTTGTTTGGTAATCCTCTTACCCCGGGACTGGAGAAACTCTTCAAACCGCTCCTGCGGTGTAAGTGACGTATCAACTTTGCCCAAAGAAAAACCCGTAAGCGACATGGCAGTACTCCTTACGAGCATTGTAGCGTATCAAAAAAAAACGTGACCAGACCTACAACGGTTTGGACACGTTTTTTGGACCAAAAAGACCTGCCGGCCTTGGGCTCCTGCCGTGATTTTTAGGCCGCTGACTAAATTTTCCCCTATAGCCTGAAGGATGAAGCCTAGCTCAATCGATCGAGCAATCGATCAAGAGCAGCATCGAGTTTTTCAGGCGTCTCATAGGAGCCATCAGCAATGGCCGATCGAATTGAGTTTATTTTGTCGAGCCGGATGTCAGACGTAGCGCCAGCTGCTTGTACGGCATCGGCTGATAATGCGACAGTATCCTTCGCCTCACTAATACCTTGATTGGCAACAGTGTCGGTAGCTTTTGACGCTTCTACACCCTTGACTCCATTGACACTCTGTGAACCGTGTGTTGATGTAATTCCCCAGATATTCATAGTGTTCTCCTTACGTGACAGCAGATCTGATTCCCATATTCCCCAAACACTTGGTATCTACGAAAACAAGTCCTTGGGAGTTCACTCAAATCAGCAAGTGTCTTCCTTTCTATTGTGGCCGCGCTTTTGAAGTGAGGCGATACCAACTTTTTAATTATTCCGAATCTGTTTTCTCTCCAACTCATTATCATCGGCCAGTGACACATAAATTCTTTAGTATTTTTTTTGGGCCCCAATAGCCCCACTTTTAGGGGAAATCAAGGAACGCAAGCTACCCAAACTACACAAAGTACGCTGGTTACATGGCAAATTCTGGTCGGCGCCTTTCGAGCTGACCTTGGAGTCGCTCCACGATTGCAGAATGCATTTGGCTGACCCGACTCTCCGAAAGATCAAGCGTCGCACCAATCTCTTTCATCGTGAGCTCTTCGTAGTAATACAAGATGATAATGAGACGTTCATTTCGATTGAGACCCTTCGTAACAAGCCTCATGAGGTCTGCTTTTTGAATTCGACGAGTGGGGTCATCTCCCTTTTTATCCTCGAGGATATCGATTTCACGAACATCTTTCGAACTATCTGTCTCACACCATTTTTTGTTGAGACTGACCAGACTGGCAGCATTCGCTTCAACAAGTAGTTTTTCAAATTCCTCTCGTGAAAGACCCATATACTCAGCCACTTCTGCATCAGCTGGTGTTCTTCCAAGCTTTGCTTCCATCGTCTTGATGGCTTCATTCAATTTACTGGCTTTGCTCCGAACAAGTCTCGGAACCCAGTCCATTGTTCGAAGCTCATCGAGCATGGCTCCACGAATACGTGGAACACAATACGTTTCAAATTTGACACCCCTTGACATGTCAAAGGCGTCGATGGCGTCCATGAGACCGAACGTTCCAGCGGACACAAGATCGTCAAGCTCAACACCGTCGGGAAGGCGAGCCCAAATTCGTTCTCCGTTATAGCGCACGAGAGGAAGATAGAGCTCCATAAGTTTATTGCGCAACAGTTCGTTGGATTGATCCTTTTTGAAAGTCTTCCAGATATCATGGACTTCCTCAGGCGTCAGATTTATTGAGAGATAGGGCACGTCTTCACTCCTTGAATAATGTCCAATTTGTCGTTATCGACGAACAACACGTCCATTCCTAAATTCATTCTCAGGTGGCCAGCAGGCTTGCCTGAATTACCAAGATTATTGATCCAAGAGACAGCCTTAGGCCGCCCGAGAAAACTCCTCGCCTTCGATTGTTGTAAACACTTCAATTGACAATTCTTGAGCAACCTCCTCTTCAGCAAGAACGGTGATGCCAGGTAAATGACGAGCCAGAGACAGAAATACACGGCTGCGAATGTCGCCTGGTACCACAAGAACAGGTGCTGTCCCCCGTTCGAGCCCTGGTCGTCGGGCACGACGAACACGAGAAATAAGTGACGCTGGGGGGGCACCGTCTCGTATCCCATCTAGCGCACCGGAGCCAAAGCGAATAATGGATAACTTGCCATCAGAATCCCGAAGTCGACTGCAAATGGCATGGGAAAAATGGTGCCTTAAGCGTTCAACGAAAACGTTTTGTTCAACGCGATCACTCCCATCTGTTAGGTCGCTCATTACTTCAATGAGTTCTGAAAGCGGCCTGATCGGTACATTCTCTTTCAGAAGGGCTTGAAGCGTTCGATGAATGCGCGCGAGGGATAAAGACTGAGGGTTGATTTGTTCCACAACAGAGGGTTGAGTTTGACGGAGAGATTCAATGAGTCGCGAGACGGCATCGCGTGTAAGAAGACGATGACCGTGTTGACGGATGGATGCTTCAATACAACGCATGACCATCTCACCGACACCAAAGACAGCCACACCTCGCTGGCTATGGGCTTCAGCTTGTGCTTGCCCTACCCACGCTCCATTTCGAAGTGATATTGGATCGGTGTCCTCTTCCCCTTCGAGATCAATGCTCATATTTGCATGCGGCACGACAAACCATCTCGCAGCAGGAATAGAGGATTCGTGAACCGTATCGCCAGCAAGGCAAATACGAAGTGTTCTTTCTGGAAGAATGCGGTTGTCTCGAAAGCGAATCGAAGGAGCAAGAAATCCAAGATCACCGGCGATGCGGTCTCTCATTCCAGAGACCGCACTACGGATATCCTGCATGGTTCCTTGACTTGATTGTTCTGCAACAAGGTAGACAAGCCCAGCACCAAGTTCGACTTCAATATTCGTGTTTGCAAGGACGGACTCGGTGAGTGAAGTCGCACTTGTCTTCTGAGCATCTGACAAGAGCGCTGTCGGTTTTGAAAATTGACGCTTCCGACGATATGTCAACCAAGCACCAGTGAGGGTAATTGCCGCCATGACCAAGAGTGGAATTCGAGGAAGGTCTGAAAAACTTAGAAGACCTAGAAATAAAGCGGTGATAGCTAAGACGTGAGGCCGAGATGTAAACTGGCGCCCGAACTCTCGTGATAAATCGGTGGCGTGACTTGATCGAGAAACGAGAAGCCCCATCGCAATGGAAATGAGAAGCGCTGGAATGGCAGTAGCCAAACCATCCCCAATGGTGAGCTGCGAAAAAACAGTTGCGGCCTTTTGCACGGGCATGCCATGCTGGCTTATACCAACAATGAGCCCACCAACAACATTCACACCAGTGATAATAACACTGGCAATTGCCTCACCACGGATGAATCGACTTGCTCCATCCATACTCGCAAAAAAATCGGCATGCTTTTGAAGGTCATTTCGCATTTCACGTGCTTGTTCACGTGTAATGCTGCCGGCTTGCACTTCGGTGTCGATAGCCATCTGTCTTCCTGGGAGGCCATCGAGCGTAAATCGTGCTGCAACTTCACTGGTTCGAGTTGATCCAGCAGTAATGACAACAAACTGAATGACTGCAATGATGGAAAAAATCACAGCCCCAACAACAAGATTATTTGCTGCAACGAACTCGCCAAAGGCCTCAACAACTTGCCCTGCTGCAGATGTGCCTTCCGTAGCGGCTTGGGTGAGAATAAGTCGAGTCGTGGCAATATTGAGCACCAATCGAACTAATGTGGCCCCAAGAAGAAACGTGGGAAAGATGCTCATTTCGATTGGGGTTTTTGCTGCCAGTGATCCAAGAAGGGCTAGAACAGCCAACGTGAGATTGGCTGCCAGCATGACATCAACGACAGCAGCTGGAACGGGCGCCATGACGACCAGTACAGCGAGCAGAATCGCAGCCGGGATGAGGTAGTCAAGAAGATGGGCAGAAGTGCCTCGAGGAACAACGGCTGAAGTGGCTGCTTGTAACGCCATATTTTCCAGTAACGTTCTGACGTGGTTGAGTGAAATTGCCGCACAAAGAGATTGACTTTTTGCCAATCTTTCGGGCGAGACGGTAGCGAAGTATCGAATGACCGTCTAGATCGCTAAAGATGTTATAATTCAGCGTTTTCCTCTTAGTCATCAGAGTATTCATGCAATTCGATCAATTTGGAGTCACGTTCGAGTATCCGGATAATTGGTCTATCGACGTAGATTCCGATGATGTAGGCGGCTCATCGGCCACTGTGCAGTCGCCTGATGGAGGTTTCTGGAATATCAGTGTGTATCCTTCTGGCACCAATTCGAAAGAGATGGTGCAAGTTGTCTCAAGTGAGATGCAAAAAGAGTATCAGGATATCGACATTGAGGTAGTTCACGATACTATTTCCGGAATTCAGCTTTCTGGTCTCGACTTCAACTTTTACTGTCTTGACCTTACAAATACGGCGCACGTCCGTGCTGTTGAGAATCGTGAAGCTACGTATATTATTTTCTGTCAGGCTGAAGATCGAGAATGGGAGTCTATTCACGCGGTATTCGAAGCCATGACAGCCAGTTTTTTGAGGTCACTGACTAGGTGACGTGAAGAATTATCGCTTCTCATGATCCGAGTGTTTACCGTTGCCAGTTAAGGTTCTAAGATTCACGAGATTGTCTTTGATCAAGTAGAGCATGCTTGATCAGTATAGGAATTGCTTGTCTTGACGCCATTTATCCTCTCTGTCAACACCGCAGCGTCTGTCGTGCCTGCCATGCCGGTAGACAGTAGTCCGATACGGATGTTCCACTGGCTCATCTTTGGGACCGCTGTTGCAATACTTCTTATTTTGGATCTGACAGTTTTTCACAAACACTCACACGAGCCAAGCCTGCGTGAAAGTGCATTTTGGACATGTTTTTGGTCAGCGCTCGCGCTCTGTTTCAATGGCTTTGTGTGGTGGTGGCTTGGAGCTCAGCCGGCTATTGAATTCCTCACTGGGTACCTTGTTGAGTGGTCGCTATCGATGGACAACGTCTTTGTGTTTGCTGTTGTCTTTGCATACTTCGGGGTGCCACTAAAGTATCAGTACCGTGTTCTTTTCTGGGGTATTCTCGGTGCTGTTTTTATGCGCCTTACATTTGTACTTTTGGGTGCTGAATTAGTAGAGCGATACAAATGGGTGTTGTGGGTGTTTGGAGCTTTTCTGGTTTACACGGGTATCAAACTGGCTTTGAGCGAAGAGGAACACGAGCCAGGAGATAATGTTGTTATTCGAACAATTCGTCGCATTATTCCTGTTGCATCGCGTTCGGCAGGAGATAAGTTCTTCATTCGAGAGAATGGACATCTGATGGCGACGCCACTGTTTCTTGTACTTGTCGTTGTAGAATGCACGGATGTTCTTTTTGCGGTTGATAGTGTTCCAGCGATCCTCGGAGTGGTATCGAGCGGCACGCATTACATGCGATTTATCGCGTTTACGAGTAATGTGTTTGCTATTCTTGGTTTGAGGGCACTGTATTTTCTACTCGCAGGGGTCATGGATCTATTCCGATTCCTCAACTATGGTCTTTCAGCTGTACTCATCTTTGTGGGTGGCAAAATGATTGCTGAAGCAGGAAGACATAACCAATGGCTGGCAGATATTGGCGGTTGGGATCCTCATTCGAAGGGGCATCTCATCCATCCAGCGGTGTCACTGCTTGTCATTATCGGACTGATTGGTACCAGTGTGATTGCATCCCTTGTATTCCCTGAAACGAAGGGGAGTGATGAGCAGAATGATTTATCAGATGTGAGTTGAAATCACGCGATCATATAGCAATTCATGTTGTTCAGCCATTTGATCCGCAAGATGACGCTGCTGGACAAAGGCATGACCATTGATTCCAAGTTCTCTGCTTCTTTGGGTGCATTCAAGGGTCTCAATAAGTACACGAGCAAGGTCATGGACATCGCCAGGCTTGTGCAAGCGTCCATTGTGTTCGTCATGGAGCATTTCCGGAAATGCTCCATGATTTGGAGCAACAACTGGCACGCCGGAAGCCATTGCCTCGATAACGGGAATGCCTTTGGCCTCTGGGAAAACAGTTGGCATTACAAAGAGGTCAATGGAACGAAAAAACGAATGCTTGGCGGCATGATCAAGCTGACCAAGCCATGTGAAATGATCTGCAACACCCTCGGTACAAGCTGTCTGGAGACATGTATCGATATACTCTTTTTCAGATTCAATAACCGCGCCTGCTGCATGAATGTCTGCATTGATTTTCTTTCTTACCATTGGCAGCGCTTCGATGAGCAAATGAAGACCTTTTTCAGGGCATGCTCGCGCGAGTGCACCAATCACGACTGGTTTTCCGAGTGCCTTTTTTTCTTGAATGCGTTTGCATATATCCGGTGGTGTTTGAGGAAACGCATTGGGATCGATGCCATGTGGAATAACTTCAATGAGGTTGCGTGGAACTGCAAGATAGTCCGCCATAAAGTCAGCAAAAAACATATTCATCGCAACAAATCGGTCTGCAGAGCGTGCTTGTTTCCGCAGTAGTTCTCGGATTCTGGAATACCACGGCTCTGGTATCTTCTCAATAAAAATATCTTCACCAGACAGACTGCATACGATGGGCGCATTTGTTGTTTTCCGTATTGGATGAGCCATGCCCAGGAGAAGAGTGTTCGAGAGATGGACAACGTCGGGCTGAATTTCATTGGTGAGAAGAAAACAGAGTTTTTGAATTTCTTTTTTCTGATGTCCGTGCTCACCTAGAAGTGATGATTCTGTCAGGGGGCCGAGGTCTGCTGCTTCCATGTTTCCCGTGTGAGAAGACAGCCAAAGCAGGAGACGGGGAGAGTCCAGCAGTCGATCAATAAACCAAGGCGTATACCGAAAAAAAGGAATTTTCTCCTGGAGCCAAATATTGATTCCTCCCATCACGACACGAGATTCGGAAACGTTGAGTGTATCCGTTGTCGTCGGAACGTACGCGGGAAGCAGCACGGCATCACAGCCTCGTCTTACCAAGCTTTGAACAAGGGCATTGTCATGAAGGCATGATCCGCAAAGCCTTCCTCCTGCGCCAGCTGTAATGTGGACAATCCGCATATTTCAAATTCCATCAGGCCGAGTGCCTTCGAGTGAAACCAAAAGAAGAGCCAGATCAGCCGGAGTAATCCCGCTCATACGACCTGCTTGGGCCAGTGTGCTGGGACGAATCCGCTCGAGCTTCTCTCGGGCTTCGGCGCGAAGATGACGAATGGTTGAATAGTCAAAGTTCTCGGGGATTATTTTCTCAGCACTTTTTTGACGTCTCATGATTCTGCCACGTTCGACCGCAAGGTATCCTGCATAACGAATGTCAGTCTCTATCTGAATGGCTACGTCTTTCGATACAGTCGCAAGTTCAGGCAGCAATGCAACGCAGTGTTCCCATCCAAAATCTGGACGCTTCAATCGGTCAGTGAGAGAAAGGCCTTCCGTTCGGTGTTTTTCTAGGATTGCCAGTGTTGCTTTGATGTCGGCTACCTTCTTGTCGAAACGCTTAATGCGGTGCGACTGTGCGAGACCTAATTGTTTTGCTTTTGGAGTGAGTCGTCTGTCGGCATTGTCATGACGCAGGGCAAGGCGATGTTCTGCTCGACTCGTAAACATGCGGTATGGTTCATCAACACCCCTTGTTACAAGATCGTCAATGAGTACACCAATGTAGGCCTCTTCTCGTCCAAGTACTAGCGGTGGACGATCGGTCAATGAAATTGCTGCATTCGCTCCAGCGATAAGCCCTTGAGCAGCAGCCTCTTCGTATCCAGTTGTCCCATTAATTTGTCCTGCACAGAAAAGCCCTCGAATTTTCTTGCTCTCCAAGGTTATGGTTAACTGATCTGGAGGGCAGTAATCGTATTCAACGGCATAGCCGTATCGCATGATTTTTGCCTTCTCAAGTCCTGGCGTCAGACGGATCATCTCATCCTGAACATCACGCGGTAGACTTGTTGAAATGCCGTTGACGTATATTTCCTGTGTCCGACGGCCTTCTGGTTCAAGAAAGAGTTGGTGGCTGTCTCGTGAAGCAAATCGCACCACCTTGTCTTCAATACTTGGGCAGTATCGTGGTCCCTGTGAAGCAATCTGCCCGGTATACATTGGAGCGCGATGAAGATTATCACGAATAAGCTGATGGATGTCCGAATTTGTTCGTGTGATCCAGCAAACAACCTGTTCTTGAGAGATGTTATCGGTGAGGAAAGAAAAAGGTTGTGGCGTGACGTCGCCAGGTTGTATCTCAAGTTGAGAAAAATCAATTGAATTTGCAGACAAGCGACATGGCGTACCCGTCTTAAACCGTTCAAGAGTGATATTTGCTTTCTTGAGGGATTGGCTTATCCCTGAGGAAGTCCCCTCCCCTGCCCTGCCACCATGAGTTTTCGATTCTCCCGTGTGCATGATGGCTTGAAGAAATGTGCCGGTTGTTAGCACAACTCTTGGTGCTCTGTATTCTGCTTCCCCCTGAACCCGAATGCCAGTGACTCTAAATGCAGGAGTAGCTGATCCCGGCTTACTTGGTTTTAAGGGCTCCAAAATAAGGTCATCAGCACGCTCTTGTCGTAGATCAATGTTTGGTATTTCTTCAACAACCCGTTTCACCTCAAGTTGATACTGTTTTTTGTCAGCCTGTGCTCGTGGGCCATGCATCGCTGGTCCCTTTGAGCGATTGAGGACCCGAAATTGAATTCCGGAGATATCGATGGCTTCTCCCATAACGCCGCCTAATGCATCAACCTCTCGGACGAGTTGTGCTTTTCCAACACCTCCGATGGCTGGATTGCAACTCATCTGGCCAACAGTGTCGAGATTTGCAGAAAGCAGTGCGACGTGTGCGCCAAGTCGAGCTGCTGCACAGGCCGCTTCCACACCAGCATGCCCTGCACCGATCACCAACACATCGTATTCGTACACACACGTCATGATTGAGATTGTATGACTGCCTGAAATGTTTGAGGTAAATACAAAACAAGATCTCGAGCAGTCATTGATATTTCTCCAAGATATCGAGATGCCAAATCACCACTTCTACCATGCACCCATACTCCTAAGCGAGATGCGTCAAACGGTGGAAAGTCCTGGCTCAGCAACGCTGCAATAATACCAGTAAGGACATCGCCTGTTCCACCTGTTGCCATACCAGGGTTGCCGGTCTCGTTATGCTTTTTTATTGCTCCATCGGTAATTAGTGTTGAGTGACCCTTGAGTACAATGAGAGAACGGGTGACTTCTGCCATGTCTTGTGCCTTTTGTTCGAGCCAATTGCGTTCATATTGTTTTGTTGAAGAATGACCAAGTAACCGAAGCATCTCTCCTGCATGAGGTGTAAGAATTCTGATTCCAGCGTGGTGGGAGAGTGTCTTGAAATCACCCTGAGCTAATGCCCAGAGCGCGTCAGCATCAAAGACGGTTGGTTGAGTCAGTTCGTGCCATAAAGTCTTTACAAGCGCAACAGTTGCCTCTGAGCGACCAAGACCCGGTCCTACTGCAACGGTTGATGCTTTCGCGAGACGTTCGAGGAGAGCGTCTGCAGCCCTTAAGGAGAACGTTCCAGAAGAATCGGCAGGAAGGCCATATGTCATCAGACATGGGTCATATGAGGCAGTGATTGCAGTGACGGTCTCGGGGACAAGTAGTTCGACAAGCCCAGTCCCGCTTCTAAGAGCTGCCATTCCTGCCAATGCTGGTGCACCTGGCATGCCTGATGCACCCCCCACAATGGCGACTCGACCATAGTCACGTTTACTGGCGAACCTGTCACGTTTGGCCAACTTTGGCAAATCAGGGGGTGTTTCTGAGGCAGATTTGGGCATGGTTTTGCCAAAATTCCCAAGGTATTTTGGAGACAAGAAAAGCATTTTCTATCATTACCTTGACTGAAACGTCTCTGAGGGGCTACCTTCGCCGCGAAATCCACCTGGTTTTCAACCCTAGGCGACAAATATGAGCCCTGCACAGTCCCGAACAGATATTTTCGATGTCAAAAAGGTCACTAAGCTAATCGAGCTCATGAAAGAGCACGATTTATCAGAGATAGATCTTAAACAGGGAGAGACAGCCGTACGTCTAAAGCGGGGAGGTGATGTCGTCATGGCAGCAGGTCCCGCACAAAATCCTCCTGTCCAATCGGCACCGACACCAGTACATGGTCAGGATGAGCAAGCTGACGATAAAATGCTAGAGATTACCAGCCCGATGGTTGGAACGTTTTATCAAGCAAGTGGTCCAGATTCAGCACCTTTTGTGAAAATTGGTGATCGCATTGGTCCAGAAAAGACCGTCTGTATTGTTGAAGCCATGAAAGTGTTTAATGAAATTCCTGCTGGTGTCTCTGGGCAGGTTGTTGCGATTCTTGTTGAGAACGGTGCTCCAGTTGAGTTTGGACAGCCGCTCATCAAAGTTGATCCTGAAGCATGAGTGACACGCTAGGTGTTCTTCACGTAGAAAGAGCTTTCGAGCATTGGGCAGGAATTGATGTTTAAAAGGATATTGGTAGCAAACCGAGGTGAAATTGCGTTACGAGTGATTCGTGCCTGCCGTGAGCTTGGCATCGAAACAGTTGCGATCTTTAGTGAGGCTGATCGTGATGCACCGTATTTGGATTTTGCAGATGAAGCAATTTGTGTAGGTCCGGCGCGCGCAGCAGACAGTTATCTTCGTATTGATCGAGTGATCAGTGCAGCTGAAATTGGTAATGTGCAGGCCATTCATCCCGGCTATGGTTTTTTGTCAGAGAACTCTCACTTCGCAGAAGTGTGTCGTTCTTGTGACATTGGATTTATTGGCCCAACGCCTGAGGCAATGGAACAGGTTGGGGATAAAAACTCGGCAAGAGCGCTTGCTCGAGAAGCAAACGTTCCAACGGTGCCAGGGAGTGACGGGATCATTTCTGGTGAGCAGGAAGCGGTCAAAGTCGCTCGAGACATTGGTTTTCCTGTCTTGTTAAAAGCGACCGCAGGAGGTGGGGGGAAAGGAATGCGGGTTGCTGCCAATGACCTGTCTCTTGCAAGTGCTTGGCAGCAGGCCTCAGCTGAGGCACAAGCGGCTTTTGGTAATCCTGGAATATATATTGAGAAGTACATTGAGCGACCTCGCCATGTTGAAATACAGATACTTGGTGATCAGCATGGGAATATTGTGCATCTTTGGGAGCGAGATTGCTCCACGCAACGCCGACATCAAAAGTTGATAGAGGAAAGTCCCTCTCCGAGGCTACCACAAGAAACACGACAAGCGATGGCTGACGCAGCGGTTCGGCTCGCGAAAGCAGCAAAATATCACTCAGCGGGAACAGTCGAGTTTATTGTTGATCAAGAAGACAATTTCTACTTTATTGAAATAAATGCTCGTATTCAGGTGGAGCATCCTGTGAGTGAAATGATTACGGGTATTGATCTGCTTAAGTCTCAGATCCAAGTAGCTGCGGGAGAAAAGCTAAGTCTCAGTCAAAAAGATATTGTTCCTCGTGGTCATGCAATTGAGTGTCGGATTAATGCCGAAGACCCATCCGCAAATTTCAGGCCGTGTCCAGGAAGAATTGAACAAATAATTCCCCCTGGGGGATTCGGTGTGCGATGGGATTCCCATGTGGCCTCTGGCTATGTTGTGCCACCATATTATGATTCTCTGATTGGAAAATTGATTGTTCATCAGCCGACTCGTGAACAAGCCATTGATACCATGATCCGTGCGCTGCGTGAGTTACGAGTTGGAGGAATCAAGACAACAGTTCCGATTCATCTTGAACTCTTGAAAAATTCAGCGTTTCATGACGCACAGGTCGATACAACGTTTGTTGAGCGCGTTGTTCTTGCGAAATAAGGAAGTACAGTGACTGAATCTCTCTCTCCTCCCCCTCAGGCCATTCATAAGTTTCGTCGAGTTGCAATTCTATTTGCTGGTGGTCCTGCGCCTGCCGCAAATGCTGTGATTTCAACCGCAGCCACCTCATTCATGCGTAATGGAACTGAAGTGATTGGCATGAAGCACGGGTATTCATCGTTGGCTGATTACTCATCGTCTGCACCACTTGTAGAAGGCCGTGACTATATCCGTGTTACTCCTGAATTTCTCAAACGAACTCGTTCCGGTCAGGGCATCATGATCGGGACAGCAAGGACAAATCCCGGAAAGCACATCTCATCTCCGGATCACTTTGAAGATCCTGATCGCGTTGGGCCACTCAAAAATGTCTATGAGGGCCTTCGTTCTTTAGGTGTTGAAGCATTAATCTCCATCGGAGGCGACGATACGCTGAAAACAGCCAATAAGTTCAAGCTCTATCAGGATCGTCTTCCTGAGGGCGCGCAGCGTATTCCAGTGGTTCATCTTCCAAAAACAATTGACAACGACTACATGGGTATCGACTTTACGTTTGGATACTTTACTGCTGTTGATACGCTCGGCGGTGAAATCCGTAATCTCCTTTATGACGCTGAAGCAAGTCGATCATACTTTTTGTGTGAAACCATGGGGCGGAGTGCTGGTTGGCTTTCGTACGGAGCCGCAATTGCAGGAGAAGCAAGTCTTGTAATTAGCGTCGAGGATATTCATGGCAAATACCGTGATGAAGAATCAGTCGTCGATGCTGATGGTACAACCTGCGTGAAGCCAGTCATGAATATCGAGGAGGTAGTCAGGCGGATAGTCAAAACAATGCTTGTTCGTGAAGAGAAAGAAGGCAAGCAATATGGTGTGATTGTCATGGCAGAGGGATTGGCGGAATACCTCCCCGCAAAGTCCTTAGAAGGAATTACTCGTGATGATCATGGGCATATTTCGATTACAGATGTTCAGTTGGGACGCATGTTTGCAAAACTTGTTTCGGCAGAATATAGCCGACAAACCAGTCGCTCGAGGAAGGTAGTTGGACTGCAATTGGGTTATGAAGCCCGTTGTGCAAAACCACATGCCTTTGATGTCATGCTTGGCAGTCAGCTTGGGGTGGGAGGGTACCGTGCTCTTGCAGAGCGTGGTTTGAATGGTGTGATGGTCAGTGTTTCCGGGCAGCTTGATCTCAACTACGTCCCATTTGAAGAACTGATCGATCCTCAAACGCTGGTGACTGTTGTACGATTTGTTGAAAGAGGCAGTGATTTCCACAGTCTGGCGAGATTTCTCGAAACATTTGTCAACGAGTGATCGGCGCCCCGTGGCTAGTCCATCGTAAGAGTACCCTTGGTGCTTGCGATACCATTCTGACGAGGGTCATTTTCAACAGCTGTACGAATTGCTCGTGAAGCTGCCTTGAAGACGGCTTCTGCGATGTGATGACCATTCTTTCCATGGTGAAGTACGGCGTGAATATTTGCGCCAGCTGTAGCCGCCACGCTTTCCCAAAAGACTTCTACCAGTTCGGTGTCAAAAGTGCCGATTGTCGGTGCAGGAAAAACCACATCAATAACACAGGTACTTCGACCACCGAGGTCAACTGCAGCAGTAACAAGAGATTCGTCCATTGGGACGATCGCATGCCCATAGCGCCGAATGCCAGAACGGTCTCCCAAGCATTCTTTAAGTGCAGTACCAAATGCACGGCCAACATCTTCAACTGAATGGTGGCCATCAACATGAAGGTCACCACTGCAATGAACGTCTAGATCAATAAGAGCATGTCCTGCAACCAAGGTTAGCATATGATCAAAGAATCCAAGGCCTGTATTTACTTTTGCAGAACCAGTTCCATCCAAGTTAATGGACAAAACGATTTCTGTTTCATTCGTTTTTCGCTTAATTGTTGCTCTTCGACACATGATGGATCTCCTCGTCTCAGCACCTAGAGTGTTTTCATGATATCCACGAATACATCAATCTCTTCATCAGTACCAACAGTGATACGCAAACCATCGCCCCAGTCGGCGTATTGCATATACCGAATCAAAACCCCGTGCTGTTTCAGGGTTTCAAAGATGGGTTTGAGTGGTCTTTGGGGGTGAGTGCACCACACAAAGTTAGCCTGGCTGTCTGTCACATCGAAGCCCATGTTCTGCATGTTCGCGACCAGTCGGTGGCGAGTTGAAAGTATTTTTTTTCGGTTGTTGGCCAGCCAGTCATGGTCATCAATAGCAGCTGTGGCAGCAGCGATTGAGAGAGTATCACAGTTGTAAGAATCTTTTACCTTTTGCATCTGTTCAATAATTGAAGGATGTGCAACCGCAAAGCCAAAACGAAGACCTGCGAGTGCATAGGACTTACTCAGTGAGCGTGTGACAATAATGCGTTTATTCTTTGTCACAAGGTCCATGCAGTTGGATTCTGCAAAATCAGCATAAGCTTCATCGACCACAAGTGGACAAGAAAGTTGCTCAGCAAGTTCAAGAATACGGGAAGGAGAAAGCACAGTGCCAGAAGGACTATTTGGATTTGCAATGATTGCGAGTTTGAGAGGCGTTCCATCCTTTGTATCAGGATTTGCGAAATCGTCACTCAGAGACCAATCTGCGTTGAACGTAAATGCTTCATGGACGGCGTTCTGGATTTCAGCAAGGGTGCTGTAAAGGATGTAGCTTGGAGAGGGTGTCCTCAGGCATTCCCCCTCCCCAACAAATGTGCGAATAAGCATTGTAAGGATGTCATCGCTACCGTTTCCAGAAATGATCATCTCAGGACTGACACGAAAAGCATCTGCAGCGCGCATGCGAAAGGCAGTAGCGAGCGGATCTGGGTACTTTGCAAGTGACGAACCACTAGCTGTAGCAATGAGTGCACGATGCACGGCAGGAGATGGGGGATAGGGATTCTCGTTTGTGTTGAGTTTGATCCATTTGCCACCCTGCGGTTGTTCTCCTGGAGCATAACCAGACAATTCCGCAATATTCCTGCGGACTTGTGATGCAACAGAAGTTTTGGGTGATACATTCGTCATGTTGTCTTTGTTGGTACAAGAAATAGTACCTCACTGCATTGGTTCGGAATGTATTCCGTACAATCGTTATAGCCGGTAAGAACGTCTTGCAGCAGCACGGGCCGGCACGCATGCAGTTCCCGTTCATAAGACCGCAGAGACCCCACGCATGGGTCCTGAATGATCAATACGGAGCAGGACCGTCCTATTTCGCCATTCTAGCCTCGACACTGCGGCGATGGGCAGTCAGCCCCTCTACGTCCGCAAGGAGTCTGATATCCTCTGCCATGGACTGCAGA
>MDSZ01166660.1_pt1 | contig 17265 bp, 23 predicted proteins | sample 811201 | NCBI WGS metagenome assembly MDSZ01 (sample SAMN05326647, study PRJNA326480) | marine metagenome | isolation source: seawater | place: Indian Ocean: North | collected 2010
GCTCTATATATTCCTGCTAAAGTTGCACCAGCTCCTATTGCTGTTTGTAAAGGTGATGGTACAGCTTGTTGACCCATAGAAACTTGTCCTGGATATCCTGCTATTAGACTTGTTACACCGGATCCATATTGTTGTGCAGCTGTTAGTGGTTGCATCATTTGTTGTTGTTTTAATTGTTGTTGTGCAGCGAGTTGTGCTTGACTTTGTGCTTGTTGTAATCCACCTAAAGTAGTTAATGCAGATATTTCTTGACCTGCTAATGCAGGAGCAGTTTGTGCTAATTGTAATTGTTGAGTCGCTAGATTTTGTCTATTCATAAAATCTTGTTGAGCTGCAGATCTAGCTTGATTGAAATTCTGAGCTAATAAACTAGCTTGTAGTTGAGCTCTATCCATGCCTCTACCAGTTAAGTATTCTGCTCTTTGTACACCTTCACGTCCACCACCAAATGCACCTGCACCAATTGCTGTTGCAGCAAGACCAGGTAAACCTTTTTGTGTTTGTACATCAAATTCTTGTAGAGTCGTATCAATCACATCTTGTTGATACGGAGACATAAATTGTTTGTAAGCTGTTGGTCCTGTGAGTTGACCAGCTTCTCCTGCTCTTTGTGCTGCTGTTGTTAAGAAAGGTTGAAATGCCCCTAATCCACCTGCTTTAGATATTGCGTCTTGAGTCAGTTGACCCATTCCTGCTACAAATTGCGGGCCGTATACCTGTGATAAGTCTGCACCTTTAAATGCACCAATACCTTTTCGTAATTGGTCTAAATAAAGTTTTGCTTCTGATTCTATAAACTCCGGTGGAGCTGTTATTTGTTTTACTGTTTCTACTGCCATTATACTCTACCACCTTTTTCTAAAGTTTTCATCTGATCATATAAACGTTGAGCGCCTTTGTTTACGTCCCCGCCTCCCATTCCTCTTACAGCATCTGCTGTAAACACAAATTCATTATTTGATAACATAGCAGGTATGTCATCTGCTTTTTCTTTTACACCAACTGGCGGTATAAATCCACCTGTTTCTCTTAGATCTAATTCTTTAACACCCATTTCATTTACTCTTTGAGGTAAGCCCATGATGCCGGATGCTTGATCTACTACATCACCAGCAGCATAACCAATACGACCACCTTTTGCCATTTTAGGAAAATACTCTTTAGCAAATTGATCTATAGTCATTCCAGTTCCTTTTTCTCCACCAGACTTAATATACATTTCAGTTACCATTTTGTTATATTTAGTATCTCCACCTCCAAGAAAACCAACTCTACCACCAGACTCATAACCTTTTCCCATCTCTACATCGTCAAGATATTTTTGTCTCTTGTCTAAAATTTCAGTTAATCTCTCACTACCTTCACCAAAGAAAGGTTTAATCATTCTATCATATTCTGCTTTTGTAATTTCTCCTCTTCTGTAAGCTTTAACTGCATGTCTACCAATTAAATCAAACATTGTTTTAGGCCCCAATGTATTGTAAGCTTTTTCTTTGTTTCTATCTAATAAATCTAAAATTTCTTTTGAAGGACTTTGTTTAGGTTTTTCTTTTGGTCTTATAGATAAAATACCTTCTTCATCAGTTCCCTCTGCATAACCAACTCTACCACCTGTTGCATACTCTGCAGTGTTACTTGCTACAAATTGATCAACTTCATCTGGTTGTGCATCTGGATTTAATTGTAAATAACCTGTTCTTAAATATGATTTTAAAGACTCAACATCTCTTGGCATTTCATTTGGATTCTCTGTATCTAAACCTGCTGCTTGTAGAGCAGCCGCTGCCGTAGTTCCTAAAGCTCCCATAGCAAGAGTCTTACCTAAAGTTTTTTCTCCACCAAAGAAATTTTTAACGGCACCAAATATTCCTGGTTTTCCTCCTCCTGGATTAGCCACTCCTGGAGCACCTGTTCCAAATAAAAAAGGAGTTGCTCTTTGTATTAAACTTTTACCTGATGCTCCAAACGGAATAAAAGATGCCATAGCTGCTAATCCTAGTGGAGATTTAGCAACTTTAGTTACACCTTTTACAGCGCTTTTAATACCTTTACCAATAGATTTAACTAGGCTTCCTAAGCCATACATTTGTCTTTGTTGTTGCATACGAGATATTGTCATATATTAATAATTAGCTAATTAAAAGCAGGCAGAAAATCCTGTAGTTTTGTTACTTTATTTGATTTTTTTGTCAAGGTCAACACGTTTTAGCGTTGCTAATTCATCGAAGAAACGACCACAATATTGATGCTCTCCAACGTGTGTAATATACTCAGTAACATAAGCATATATTTGACCACCCATATCTCTCCATCTTTGACAAAATCCAAAGTCTTCTCCAAAATATCTTTTTGTATCTGGGTCGTGTAATGTATCAAATAAGTTATAAAAATTTGGTTTTTTTGTTTCTTTACCGTTAATAATAGTAGGTTGAAATATTTCTAATTCAGGATGTTTTTCTATCATTTTTAATATTACATGTCTCTTTATTAACATACATCCAGTTGGAACATGAGTAGCTTCTATAATACCATTTTCCATAGTTATATTATTTTTATCTTTTACCTTTAATGGAAACATATAACTAGATTTTATAACGTCACTTTTACTTTTTACAGTGTCATATTTCTCAGTTAATCTTCTCCACATTTTATCTTCATCTATAGTCTTCATTGGGTAGGGACAAGATATAACATCTTTATCAGCTTCTATCATTTTCATGATAGTTTTAAATTCAAAATCAATATCGGAATCTATAAATAATAAATATTCATATTCATGTTCGTGGCTAACAAAATCAGCTACACAAAGGTTTCTACCTTGTGTAACTAAAGAAGATTTTAATAATGTAAAACTAACCAGTATATTATTACGCATACACTCTTGTTGAAATTTTAATACAGCTTGAGCATAATGCATTGATACATCAGAATGACATGGGGTACATACCATTATTTTGTATTTAGGCTGACCACCTAAATTTATTTCTGTAACATTACTTTGTTTTATAGTTTGATATGTATCTTCGTTTGGTGTTGTTTTTTTATCAAACCAAATAGGGTCATTGTTTTGCATTTATTGCTCCCTGTAAAAAACGTGTCCAGGACACGCCTTGTTTATTCCAATTGTAATATTTGTTTGTATAATGAATTTGAAATTTTAAATGCTCATTAATAGCTTCATTATCTAATGAAGACGCAGCTGCTTCTATACCTTGGGCAAACTTATTAGACAATGATTTGAAATCATTTGAATATGGAATATACATTGGAAACTCAGCACCTGTTTCATACAAAGCACCAAAATCAGTTGTAATACAATATAGACCTGCTGCCATACACTCTAATAATGATATACAAGAAGTCTCTTCAAATATACTAGGATACACATACATTCTATAATCTTTTAAATGCTCTCTAATATATTCATTAGGTTTATAACCAATATAATTTACATTAGGTAAAGACTCAGCTTGTTCATAAAGAGTTTGATAGTATTTATCATTTTGTTCATAAAAACTTTTTCCATATACTTCTGTAGAAGAATATACATCTAAAGTAATTAAAGGATTTTTTATTAGTTGCATTGCACCCAATAAAACATTCAAACCTCTCCAAGGTGTATTTTGATGTATGATTTTTATTGGTTCGTCTTTTTTATATATAGTTGATATGGGTTCAATCTTTTCTATACCATTTTTTATAACCACACATTTTTCTGTAGGTAAATGAAAATATGTTCTAAATTTTTCATAAGTCCAATGTGAATTAAAAACATACCAATCGTATTTATTGTGATTAGATTTATCTTGAAACCATGGGGCTAAATTAGGTTGATCATAAGAATTCTTTTGCCAAAGTATATTTACTTTAGTTGGATGTAGTGGAATCTTTTCCGGTACAGATGTACATATTTGTACTTGATCTAATATTTTTGAATCTACATGTTTTTGTAAAAATTCAAATTGTAATTCTGTTCCGCCTTTGGGACTAAAGTTTTTTAACGACATAAGCTACAGATATCCTCCAGTATGGTATTTTTTTTATTTCTTGAGATTTATGTGGGTAACTAGAATCTAACATTACAAAATCTCCAGGATTATATTTATAAATGTTACCCATTACATTTAATTCACCTCCCCATTCTTCAGCCCATTGAGGAGTTAAAAATCCTACTATGGTATAATAATTAGAATCATGATCGGCGTGAAATTCTGTGTATGTAGTATCATTGGCTGCATTTAAAGCTATTCTAAATATATTTTTTTTAATTAAAAAATTATGTTGTTCAAATAATAATTGATTTATTCTATCAAACAAACAAGAGAAATAACCAATCCAATATGGATGATTATGAATTATTTCAAAATTTTCAATAAGATTTACACCAGGGAATCTTCCTCCCAAATCCCCATCGTTTGAAAATCTATTTAGCTTCCACATGTGTTGTGTGGTAAGCTCATCATAAAGACCAAAACAATCTTTTTTATTTATTACATTATTTATTACTTTTATCACGTTTTAAAACTTTCTGTAAAATTTCTAAACCTTTCGGAGATACTTGTACTGTTACATCTTGTACTATATCTTCTCCTTCTTTCTTTTCTTTAAATACTTCACCTGTGTTTGTATTACGCCAAGTGACTATTGTTGTACATTCTATTTTAGGTAAATCATCCATTCTAATATTTTAATAACATTAATCTATAATAATTTCAAGTATGTTTAGCCGTTTTCCTGTGATCTATCTATTTGTGCATAGCTAATTACACCTTGTATTTTGTTACTGCCCGTGGTTGCTATAATTTTAATTGTATCTGATGCTTCCAAATTTAAACCTTGAGGTGTAGCGTTGACTTGTGATTTAGCTGCAATCTCATCCCTAAAAAATTCATAATCTGTACTAGCCGAAGAATCTGTTAATTGAGCTATAACTTCTATTGCAGAAGAGGCATCATTATTTGAACAATAAATACTTTTAATAATTAAAGTTGCATCAGTTGGGCACGTAAGCACATTTGTGGCTCCAGTCCCTGATTGTGAAAATCCTTGATTTTTATATTGTATTGTCATGATAAAAAGTAATTAAATGTATCTTGTTCGTTTTTTAATTCATTTTGAAAAGAGAAATTCAATTGATTTCTTAAAGTATCTAAAGCCTCTAATATCTGTCTTTGATTCTCAACTTCATATTCATTCTTAGGTTCGGGTATATAAACTGTTACCTTTGCCATTATCTACCACCATAGTTTCTTTCTTTTCCATCAACTATAGATTTACCACCACTTCTTTTCTCAAAAGCCATACCCTTACCAGTGAAAGTAGATTTACCTATATCAGATAAACTTTCTCCTCTATCAAATCTATCTTGCATCTCTTGTCTTTGTAATTCTCTTAATTTAGATGCTCTATCTCTTAATTGTTGTGAATCTTTTTTCTTTAATGTTTCTTCGATTCTCTCTATTCTTTTTTGCATAGCTCTAGATAAACCAAATTTTTTATTTTTACCAAACCCTGAAACTGGATTATATCCAGCCATTAAACCCGAAGCCACTGCACCTGTATTTGTTATTCCTTCATATGGTCTATAAAAATTTCTTATACCAACTGCTCTCGGATCGCTTCTTGGAATAAAATTAGATAATCCCTCTAATCCTCTTTTAAAAATAGATTTATCTCCGAATGGTAAATACTGTAATAAGTTTCCAAGACCTGTAGGCTTTGCTCCTGGTAAATACTCTACTTGTTCAACATCTTCATCATCTTTACCTAAATCACTTACACCTTGAAATCTAGATAAATCTAACCCTTGTAATCTATTCGCTGGGGCAGATGGATATCCCATATCTGTATTTCCATAAAAACCCGTGCCTGTAAAACTATCAGGTGTTAGATAAGGGCCAATTGCTAATCCTTCTTCTGGCGAACCATATGGGCCTATTGCTAATCCTTCTTCTGGCGAACCATACTCAGGATATATTTCATCATAGTATTTATTATACAAAGGGTTTTGTCTTAAAGTTTCTATACCCCTAAAAGTATTTCTAGGTTTTAAAAATGCAAATGGATCCATTATCTTCTTCCGTCCGGTTGAGCGTCTAATCTTAACGTGCCATATCTCCAGGTTTCTCCTGCAGCATCACACGCTATTTTTATTGACACAAGTCTTCCTCGTGCTCTTGTATCCACTTTATCAGTAGAAGATGTAATTGTAAAGGGTCCGAGAGGAGAGCTTGATGCTGTGTTGTTTGGATAATCATTTATAAATAATGTAACTTTTGAATTACCTGTCAATACTTTATAATCTGGTATAAATCTTCTTACAGACATAAAATATTCTCCGTCTCCTCTATATTCCGGAACAGGTGTTATACTACCACCCAGTCCTCTTCTAGCTGTAATATCAAAATCTCCTGATCTTATGAATGCATCTATAGAAGTTGTTCCTGAGCTATTAACTTGATCTGTTCCAACTTCATGCTCATAATATGTAGATGCACCGAAAGTATTTGTAATACCTTGTATATCAAAACTAGGTGTAGCTGTTGCATTATATTCTGTTGCATATGGCTCTGAAAAAACACTAGCGTCTTGATAAGTTGTTCTAGCAAGAGATCCCGTTGTCCAAACATTTTCTGAATAATTATAACTTACAACTCTGTCAATTTGATCAGATCCATCTTTTGGATAAAACCAATTTACTTCTGTATATAAACTATTGTGACCTGCAGCTATGATTTTGTTAGCATTATAATTTACACCTAGATTTCCATTATTGCTTGTAAATACAAAATCTTCAACAGTACAAGGTAAAGGTTTTACGGTACCATCATATGCAAAGAATCCTCCTGCGTTACCCATCCAGAATACAGCACCTGATGCGTACACTACAGAATTTTGTCCCATGCATCCACAGTTCACACCAACTTGTCTAATACTAAATGTAAAAGGTGGACCGACAAACTGAGCAACATATGCAGCAGTGTCTGTTAAAATTAAAATATAATCTTTTCCATTTACAGCAGCTCTTATTTCATTTCCTGAATCTAATCTAAATGTACCAGCAGTATTGGTCGATGTTGGTGCATATGTATTTAAATCTTCTTGATTTGAAAATCTTATAAACATCGGATCTTGTGTTAAACCATCTCCAATAGTTGTTTCAGTTCCTAAATGAAATAGGTGTCTGTCTCTATCCGATACTACAGTCATTATACTTTTAGTTGGATTATTTGTAGTTGCAAAACCACTTGTAGAAGTAGATGCTCTAACATTTCTTGGACTAGCTGCTCCCGCATCCCATGTAAATGTTTTACCATTATGAATTGTTGCAACTAATACTTGACCAAAGTTATCAAGACTCCAGAGGCCGGGATCTAGAGTTACAGAACCTGTTGCTCTTTCAGTTCCCCAAGTAGATAAATTCCATGTCGCTGTTCCCCATCCATAACCTGCAGTTTGAAAAGTAGGTCCAATGTTTATATATGGGTTTACAGTTGCAGAACCGGCTGCTGTCATTCCAGTTCCGGTTTCATTAGAAGCCATAGTAATTGTAAAACTATTACTTGAAGCTGTGATTACTTCATAGGTAGTGTTTTCAAAATCTGCTGTCGCATAACCTGTGGCGCCGCCTCCAGGTAAAGTGACTGATGTAAAAGTAAAATACTCACCAGCTATTAAACCGTGAGAAGCTTTGTTTAAAGTAACTGTCGCTGATCCTGTTGTTGATGTAAAAGTAAAACCTGTAACTGCTGTATCTAAAGGAGTGATGTCATAAAAATTATTTCCATAATATAAAAATAATCCTTTGTTTGTTCCTATAGCTGTGTACTTTTCACCTGATAAACTTGTAAAAGCATGTTGTGCTCTAGCCACCCCAGGTAAAGTTAATTGACCAGTTGTTAATTGATTCCAACCACCTATTTTTTCAGGAAGACCATATCTAAACCTTACAAAGTCTCCATCTACCCATTGTCCCTCAGCCCCAGAGGCCGTAACTTGTTTATTAAAACCAGGCTTGAAATTTAATTTTGTTAGCATATAAGTATATATATTATAGATAAACAATTAATAAAAGACTGAATTTAACATGAATCTAGAGGAAAGTATAGTAGTAATAAATGCCAATTTAGGTAAAGACATTGTCAAAAAATTAATCCAGTACACTGATTATAAAGCAAAACAGAAATTAAAAGTCCAACATGGTTTGGATACAAACATAAGAAATGTTTCAGGCTACCATTTAGATGGGGATAGTATATCTGATAAAGTTTACTTTAAACATGTTATGAGAATAATTCACATGTTTATAAAAAACTATACTATTAAATTTAAGCATGCTGATGTAAGACAACTAAATCAAGTTGATTTGCTAAAATACACTCCAGGTGGTAAGTATGAAATACATGTTGATCATGATTTATTATCTCAAAGAACTCTAACATGTATTATAAATTTAAATGAAGATTATGAAGGTGGGGATTTTATTTTTTGTAATCCGGTTACTAATGAAGAATATAAAAGAGTAAAATGTAAAACAGGAACAATAATATTTTTTCCAAGTTCATTTTTATTTCCACATAAAATTTCACCTGTAACAAAAGGTAAGAGGTATAGTATAGTGTCATGGCTAATATAAAAGATTATAAATATAAACTAATAAAAAACTTCTTTTCTAAAGAAGAATTAGAAATACTAAAACCATATTGCCTTAATAGATTAGATGAGGACTGGACAACAGACCCACAATCTCCACATGCTCCTAATTTTACAGATGATGCGCTTATGAAAGTGTTTCATGAAAAAAAACATAAATTAGTTGAGGAATTAAGTGGATTAAAATTATTTAGAACTTATTCTTATTGGAGATATTACATGTATGGTTCTGATTTAGAAACTCACACAGATAGACCTGCTTGTGAAGTAAGTATAACTGTCAGTATACATCAAACTAAAAAATGGCCTATTCATATGAACAATAATTGGATAGATATGGAAGAAGGTGATGCTGTTATTTATTTAGGATATGATATTCCTCATGGAAGAAAAACCTTTAAGCATGATGGTTGTGCTCAAGTGTTTTTTCATTTTGTAGATAAAGACGGCCCATACACTGATCATAAAAATGATCAGGTTAGAAAAAATTCAAAATGAATATATTAAATGCTAAAGTAATTTGGTTTCCAAAAAAATTGTCATACATAAATTATGATTATTTAAGTAATGATATAGATTGGGATGAAGAACATTTAAAAAAAGTTAGAGAATATATTAAAGAAGATGGACTTATTTTTCCTGGAGTAGCTATGTTTAATTCAAAAAAAGAAAAACTTGAAATACATTGTGGTCACTATCGTTTTAAAGTTGCTAAAGAATTAGGATATGATGGAATAAATGTTTATATAGTAGATAGCTATAAAGATGTTTTATACCTTACAAAATTCACAGAAAAATGTTACGAGCATTATCTTGAATTAAAAAAAATAAAATATATAACCAAACCTGAAAGTGAGTTCATATGAGTTACGAATCATTAGAAGAAGCATCTAAATTTCACGCTACAAATTCAGAACATTGGTGTGGAGAAGCATTAGCTGAATATAAACATGAAGTATATAAAATTATAAAAGATAAAAATGTAAGAACTATTCTTGATTATGGATGTGGTAAAGCTAAATTTCATAAAATATTATTTAATAATAAAAAGATTCCAGGTTCGCCAAAAGGTGTTGTAATTATAGGTTATGATCCAGCTGTTCCCATGTATGCAATAAAACAAAATATGGATTATGATTTAGTTTTGTGTGTTGATGTGATGGAACACATACAAGAAGATAAAGTCGATGAAGTGTTAGAAGATTTATTTAATTCAGGTAAATTTATATTTTTAACTATAACTTGTTATGAAGCAACACAGGTTTTGTTAAATGGAAAAAATGCACATTATACAATTAAAGAGCCTTCTTGGTGGTTAGATAAATTGTCTAAATATGAAGGTAAATATCAAGTTATATTTCAACAAAAACCAGAAAGATCTAAAATAACAGAAAATCCTCAACCAGAAGGACCGGATGATGGAACCCACTAAAATAAAAAAAGAGTTTAATATAAAAGATTTTATCGGAGTATTTGATAATTTCGTACCATCAGGAGAATGTGAAAAAGCTATTAAGCTTTTTAATGATTACTCAAAAATGAATCATACTTATAATAGGTTAGGGAGTGAAAAAGCGGGTGGTCATTATAAAAAAGACGAAGCTCTTGGTTTAAATTTTAGAGAAGATTATTTAATTTATAAAGAAGAAATAAAAAATATCATGATTAATTTTCAAATGGCTTTAGATGAGTATTTGAGACAAACAGACATAACTGAATTTCATAAAAATTTAATTTATACAGGTATGAAAATACAAAAAACTTTACCTAAAGAAGGTTATCATGTTTGGCATGTAGAATGGAATTCAACTTCTTTTGATCAATTACAAAGATGTTTGGTTTACAGTATATATTTAAATGATGTGGAAGAAGGCGGAGAAACAGAATTTTTACACTTTTCAAAAAGAGTTAAACCTAAAACAGGTAGAATTGTTATATGGCCTGCAGCTTTCCCATACGTTCATAGAGGAAATCCACCTTTATCAGGTGAGAAATACATGTTGACTTCTTGGATATTAGCTGATCCTAATAGAGATTAAGCAGATGTATATGATGTAGGTCTTGCGCCTAATCTTGCAATTTTTTCAGCTTCTGTTTCTGGAGTGTAAGTTGCTTCACCAGTTTCTTCATTAGTTGTAGTCGTACCTTCATTATTGTCATCCCATTCTGCTTGTAAATGAGCTAAATGAGCTGCGTCAAATCTATTAATGAAATTAGTTCTAAAATCTCCGACTGTAGCTTGATCGTATTCTCCATTAGAAGTATCGTCTGAAAATTCTACTTGATCGTTATCTGTGTTATCATCAGTAAATTGAATAGCATGATAATTATTCCATTTTGCATCATTCCAAAATGCATCATCATCTATTTCATGTCCACAAGGGTTTGTTGGTGAAAAATCTTCACATTTTTTGATAACCATTTTATCTTCAAATATAACAGTCCATAATCCATGTTTAGCCATAATAAAAAATCTCCTTATGTTTTAATAATATATATCACAGTTAAATAAGGTTGCAACACTGAAGTTGCGTTACCTGTAAAATTAGCTGATAATCCATGACTATGCGCTCCACCGCCTCCAGAATTAGACGTATTAGAATTACCTCTAGGGTGAGGGTTTGAAGGTGGCCCAGGTTGTAAAGCATAAACGTTTTGGTTTGTTGCATTTCCTGGAGCTGGGTGATTGTGAGAAGGTAATAATGGAGTAGAAATAGTCGTATTACCTAGATTACCTGGCACATTTCCAGTTGATGAAACAGTGTTTGCTCCACCAGTTGAAGCTAAAGCTTTATTTGGTGATTTACCCATTACCACATTGTCTTGAAAGTCAGGTAGATTAAATGTTGTAGAGCCATTACCCGATCCGTAAGTAGTTCCTATTGTTGCAAACAATGTTGCATATGTAGATCTAGATACAGCTGCCCCGTTACATTCTAAAAATCCAGATGGAATAGATGCATCACTCCAAGGTATAACCGACCCAGTTGTAATACCAACTAGACCTTGAATACTAGCTCCTGAAAAATCATATTTTGTTGCTTCATAATTTGCCATAATCTACCTACGTTTTAATTACATATATTACAGTTAAATAAGGTTGCACAATAGAGTTTGCGTTACCTGAAAAGTTTGCACTTAGTGGATGACTGTGTCCACCACTTCCTCCTTTATTACCAGAGGCACGACCTGAAACAGGTTTATCCCAAACAGGGTGATTTCCCCCCGCCTGTCTATTATTTATTCTATTTATATTATGACTGTGTGATGCAATTGTTGGGTTACTTAAACTTGTATTAGCTGCATTTCCTCCAATACTTCCACTTGTAGTAACTGTATTTGCTCCACCAGTTGATGCTAAAGCTTTATTTGGTGATTTACCTACAGGAACGTCATCTTGTAAATCTGGAACATTAAAAGTAGTTGAACCATTACCTGATCCGTAAGTAGTTCCTACTACAGCAAATAATGCAGCATAGGTTGAACGAGAAACTGCTTGACCATTACATTCTAAAAATCCAGATGGAATAGATGAGTCTGTCCAAGGTATAATTAAACCAGTGTTTACTAGATCAATATCACTTAGATTTTCTCCGTTAAAATTATATTTTGTTGCTTCGTAATTTGCCATAATTTAAGTTTTTATAATATACATTAATGTTACATAAGGTTGCAACACTGAAGTTGCATCACCTGAAAAGTTTGCACTTAGAGGATGAGAATGTGCTCCACCACCTCCTTTGTTAGACATACTTATTCCACTATGGTTTTGTCCAAACCGAACGTTACCACCTTGTGAAGCCGGTTTTCCAGGATTACCTGGAGATGCAGTATATGGGTGAGAATGCGAAGCCATGGTAGGAGTTGATATTGTTGTATTACCCGCATTTCCTGGAACGTTTCCTCCACCTGCAACTGTATTAGCACCACCAGTTGAAGCTAAAGCTTTATTTGGAGATTTGCTAAGTGTTATATTGTCTTGTAAATCTGGAAGAGTAAAAGTAGTTGATCCATTTCCAGAACCGTAGGTAGTACCTATGACAGCAAATAATGCAGCATAAGTTGAACGAGAAACTGCTTGACCATTACATTCTAGATAACCTGTTGGAACAGATGAGTCTGTCCAAGGTATGATTAAACCAGTATTAAGACCTTGAATTCCTGTGATGTTTTCACCATCAAAATCGTAACGAGTTGCCTCATAGTTAGCCATGGATTATTTCTCCCTATATGTCCAACCAGTAGTAGCGTCTCCTGAATAGACTAGCGAGAAGCCAGCCCCTTGTGTGTTTACTGTTAAGTCGGCAGCAGAATTAGTTATGTTAGAACTATTTCTACCAATTGTTAAAGCATTTGTATTGAAGTCGTATCCTTGATCAATTACGGAAACTTCATCTCCTGTAGAAGGTGATGCAGGTAAAGTTAAAGTAAATGCTCCACCATTTGTATTTGCTAAAATCTGTGCACCAGGTTGAACTGTTTCTGCTGCTGATATTACTCTCCATACTCTATGTTCATTTGCTTTTACAACATTAGTACCATCAGAATATAATGTGTAAGAGTGACCTTCACATAAAGGTACACCAGTTCCAGATGAAGTTTTAAAAGTTAAAGTGTAACCTGCGTGGTCACAACCATCTGTTACAATATAAGTTTTTTCTACTGAATCAGGAATAGTTACATTAACGTTTGCAGCTAATGTTCCTGTTAATTTTATAACTTCATTTTTACCATTTGATAAAGCACCATTAGTAAATGTTAAAGCTCTAGATGCATTAGTTACGTTAAATGTATCGTAACCACCAATTGCTTGTTCTAGAATTAATAAATTTGTGTTAGTTATCTGACCCCAAGTTCCTGAGTTTTCACCCGTTGCTTGGACTGTAAGTTTTAAACTAGCTGATGTTGAGTTTGCCATTTTTATAAATCCTTATAGTTTCATAATATTATTAAAAATAATAGATAGTGTCAACTATCATTATGCAGCCCTTGTAGGAACTTCTGTCCAAATGGCTGGAGAACCTGTGTTTATTTCGTTCCAGATTAAAGTATTAGCGCTATTTAACGTAGAAGTCAATTCTAATCCTGTAACTGAAACATTAGCAAATCCTTTAGTTGTTACACCATTTAATGTAGCAGACATTGATATTCCAGTTACATCTATGAAAGATTGTGCATCCAGAGTTCCGACTCCAAGACCCATCGGCATACCAATACCTGTAACAGTTACATCTGCAGTTCCAGTTATAACTGTTCCAACAGCTAAAGAAGCACTAAATCCAATACCTGTAACTGTTGCATCTGGAGAAGGATCTACTGTTCCTTCTGTTGCAGTCATTGCAATACCAGTTAAGGTTATATTTGCATCACCTGTAATTGTTTCATTACCTAAATTTGCTGATAAAGCTTGACCTGTTACTGGAACAAAATCCCATTCACCTGTTGCACCCCATTCAAATTGACCCCAGAAATATCTGCCCCAACCTTCTAAGTTGTACGCTTCAACACTACCAACAGAAGTTGTAGCCAGATTACCTGTTAGCATTGCATCAGGACCTGCATCTGCTATTCCTAAATTACTTGTAAGTGCTTGACCTGTTAATTCTATTTCAAATGATATTTCTACTCCCTCTAATGTTCCAACATTTGCAGTCATTTCAATTCCAGTTACTGCAGGTGAAACATCAATTTTAATACTTTCATCACCTAAAGCTAGAGTCGCAGCATTTCCTGTAACTTCTAAATCACCTGCTATACCCCAAGCATTTTCACCCCAAGTTAATCTACCCCAACCAGTGTTTATTTCACCGGCTGTAGTTTCATCACCTAAAGTAGAAGTTATTGCTAGTCCAGTTAAAGTAATATCTGAATCAGAAAAGGCAGTTTCATTTCCTAATGTAGTTGTTAAAGCTTGACCTGTTACTGAAACATCTATGTCTGTAAATGCAGTTTCATCACCTAACGCAGCTGTTAATGCTATTCCAGTTAGCATCGCATCAGGTGCAGGATCGATTGTACCTTCAAAGGCAGTCATTTCGATACCTGAAGGATTTACAATTTGATCAGGAGCACCCCAGGCTCTTGCACCATAGGTATCTCTACCCCAACCAAATTCTACGGTTGAATCTGTTGTAACTGTTCCTAAAGAAAAAGATGCACCTATACCAGTAGTGGAAATAGTGCTGCTATCTTGATCATTCCAATTTCCTACGCTCCAAGAAAGAGCGCCAAAAGAATCAGATGTAACATTAGCTGCACCTCCCATTCCTGCGTGGTTACTACAATAATAATATAAATTTGCTGGAGCGGAAGTTGCTACAGCTATTTCTGTATATGCTCCACCGCTTCCAGGAGTACCCGCTGTGGTTACTCCTGTTGTGTATGGAGTTGAATTTCCAGAATCGCTAGAAAAAACTAATGGATGAGTGGCATTAGAAGAATCAGATTGATCGAAACGATAAGTCGCACCTCTGGCAAGAGCAACAGTTGCTTGTTGCACACCATCAATAAAATACTTATTGCCACCCGCAGTGTTAACAACAGTAACTGTAAAAGTTTTAACCGCCATAGGATGTTACCATCCTATTATCCAGAAATTCTTAAAATCGCTGCCGCTGTTGTAAATGCTGGAAACTGAATTGTGAAAGTACCAGAAGTAGCTGTTTTATCTGCTCCAAAATCTAGAACAGCTACAGCCGCGTTAGTAGTCGCAGATGAAGTGTTGTAGATTAAAGCTCCTCTAGCTGTCAACGTCACACCAGTGAATGATCTATCAGCGAAGTCAACCATTGCAACACCTTTACCAGTGCCTGAACCGATTGAAGTTCCGCCATTAACTAATGCACCACCACCTGCTGTGTACTGACCACTGTTACTTACTTCGTTAGTTGCAGAGTAAGCAGTAGTAGTTGAGTTTAGAGTAGCCGAAGAAGTATAAAGAGCTATTTTGAATTTATCACCACCACTTGATTTAAAGTTGTGATCACCTTCTAACAATTGTTTTTTAAAAGCATTTGCAATTGCTTGTGTTATAGCCATAGTTGTTCTCCTTATTTACCACCGACTCGAGGAACACCTGATTGATATTCATCTCGTCTTCTTCTTCCCATTTGTTCTATTGAGAAGCCTTCACTCACTTGTTTATACTTTCCTTCGTATAATTGCAAGAGATCTGTTGGCCCCTTTAAGAAAGAAAATGCTTCAACTAAGCATGCATACAAAAGTCCGTTGGGAAAATACTTACTTAAGTATGTTTCTGTATTTGTACTAGATAAACCCGCATCTTTCAAGATATAATTTAACTGAATTTGATATGTAGAATTTGGAGTAGGTGCTAAAACGATGGTGTCTTGATCCCACATACCGTAATATTTTGGCTCTCCTGTAGCTCCAGTAGAATTATATTCCGACATAAAACTGGTATCCCTATATTCTAAGAAATTTCTAGTAGATCCAGACCCACCATCAACTATTTGAGCCGACCTAATCACTAAAGCATCATCTGGTAAATCTATAAATCTTTGACTAACAACTAAATTAGCTGTTGCATATCTTCTATTATTGTCTGAATCTACATCTCTTAAAATTCTAAACTCAGCGTTTTCAATAAATCCATTTACAATAGTATCTGTTAAAACATTTGCATCTACTTCTGTGTAGTCTCTAATTTTTTGTACTAATTCTACATACGTCATGATATACTAATCTCCACTTCTCCAACATTTATATTAGCTTGTCTTCTATTATTTGCAACCGATCCGTCTTCTGGAATCATACCACTTGATTCAAAAGCAAAATCTCCTGGTAAAGTTAAATCTACTGCAATACCTCCGCCTCCACCAGTATTTATATTAAACTCTTGTGGTCTTGCATTTCTTAAACCTTGTCCATCTGCCGTAGTTGGTTTTGGTTCTAATTGTGGATGTTTTGCTTCAAATTCAGAAACATGAACTCTAGACCCATTCCATTCAATAACCATTTCTTTATATGGAAATGCTTGACCTGAACGATCTGAAATAAATTGTGCGTATTTTCCTTTTGATAAACCCATTATAATCCTTCGTAATAAGTTCTAGGTGTAATGAAAGAACTAGATGAAGAACCATCTTCTTCAAGAGCTCTTTTTAATTCATCTTCATAAAGTAATTTCATTTGTTGAACTAATTCTGGTTTAAATTTTTGTGATAAATAATATGCTAAACCTGATACCATACAAGGAACAAATCTATAAGGTACATCTGCTTCATTAGTATAAGCCCCTGCATCCTGAATCCTTTTTACATAGTAGTAATTAATTGTGTTTCCGGCTTCTGTGCTTCCGGGAGTTAAATATAAAGTGATTGTAATTTTATCTATAAATCTTTGTACCCAATATTGAGTAGGTGTACCTGTTTGAGTTTTATTTGAAAGACCTTGATAACCAGATCTATTTATTTTTGTAAGTGGAAAATCTGTATTGTCCGAATTTCTGTAAACAGCTTCTAGTACATCATCAACACCATAGACTGCTGTTGCATCTGATGTGCCATCAGATGTTGATCTATACATTGTATATTCTGATTGACCATTAACTAATGTAATAGAATTATTTGCAACTTCCCAGAAGTGTAAACC
>MDSZ01037085.1_pt1 | contig 17261 bp, 15 predicted proteins | sample 811201 | NCBI WGS metagenome assembly MDSZ01 (sample SAMN05326647, study PRJNA326480) | marine metagenome | isolation source: seawater | place: Indian Ocean: North | collected 2010
AAACTAATAGTTTTATTTGATGACAATAAAATTTCTATTGATGGTTCCACTGACTTGACTTGTTCAGATGATCAAGAAAAAAGGTTCAGAGCAAGTAATTGGAATACAATCAAAATAGATGGTCATAATTTTAGTGAAATAAATGATGCTATTAAACAAGCAACTAAATCTTTAAAACCTACTCTTATTTGTTGCAAAACAGTGATTGGCTATGGCTCTCCAAATAAGTCTGGAAAAGAGATCTCACATGGAGCTCCACTTGGAAGCATTGAAGCAAAACTTACAAAAAAGAATCTCAATTTAATAGAAAAAAGTTTTATGGTCCCAGATGAAGTTCTAAAAAATTGGAGAAAGTTAAAAATTAAAGGACAAAAAATCAGAATAAAGTGGGAGAACAAATTAAAAGATTCACAACATCGAAAAGATCTTCTGAAACAAATGAAGAAAACAAAATTTGAACGATCCAAGGATGCTTACTTTTTTTTAAAAAATATATCAAAAAATTTAAAAAATGAGGCTACTAGAAAGTCATCCCAAAACACGTTAGAATTTTTTAATAAGAAAATTAACAATCTTATTGGTGGTTCTGCTGATTTAACAGGATCAAATCTCACTAAAATTTCTTCGTCGAATTTACATGGAAAAAACACAAATTATATCCACTATGGTGTAAGAGAACATTTAATGTCTGGTGCAATGAATGGTTTGGCTGTACACGGAGGTTTTATTCCGTATGGAGGAACATTTTTGGTTTTCTCAGATTACTGCAAGAATTCAATTCGTCTTTCAGCAATGATGAAACAACAAATTATATACGTGTTTACACATGACTCGATTGGTCTTGGTGAAGATGGTCCAACACATCAGCCCATAGAACACTTACCAGGATTGAGAGCAATACCCAATCTTAACGTTTTTAGACCATGTGATGCAATTGAGACATTTGAAGCTTGGGAAATAGCACTTAATTCAAAAAGCACTCCAACAGTCCTTGCTTTGTCAAGACAGAAAGTACCTTTACTTAGAACGAAGTTTAAAAAAAATATGTCTATGAAAGGTGGATACATTTTAGACGAACAAAAAAATAATAAAATTACTTTAATTGCAACAGGTTCTGAAGTTTCATTGGGATCTAATATACAAAATGCATTACTAGAGAAAAAAATTAAGTCCAATTTAGTTTCTATTCCTTGTTTAGAATTATTTGACCAACAAGACAAAAAATATAAAGAAAAAATTCTTGGAAATAAAATTAGAGTTATAATTGAGGCATCAAGCACTCAAAGCTGGTACAAATTTATAAGAGAGAATGATTTAATTTTTGGAATCGATAAATTTGGAGAATCAGGTAAAGCGGACGATCTATTTGATTATTTTGGTTTAACAACTGAAAAATTAGTAAAAAAAATCATGATGAAAGCTAAACTATGATTACTCTAAAGAAAAAATTTTCAGACGCTTATAATTTTGTTTTTAACAAAACGGTTTTAATGAGAGTTGACTTAAATGTACCAATAAGTGAAAATAAAATTATTGATTCAACAAGAATATCTAAAATTGTTCCTACAATTTTAAAACTTCTAGAACAAAAAGCTAAAATCATTATTATTTCTCACCTTGGTAGACCAAAAGGTGAATGGGATGAAAATTATTCTCTGGGTATCTTAGTAAAAGAAATTGAATTACTTACTGAAAAAAAAGTCTTTTTTTTTAAAAACAATATTAAAAATGTAAAAAGGCAAGATATTACTGAAAAATTTAAAACTCATGATTTAATTATGCTTGAAAATATTAGATTTTATGCTGAAGAAGAGAATAATGAAGAAAAGTTTGTAAAAAAATTATCCTCATTTGCTGATATATTTATCAATGAATGTTTTTCATGTAGTCATAGAGCTCATGCATCTATTTCAGGCGTACCTAAATTTCTTCCATCTTTCCCTGGCAAACTCCTTGAAAACGAAATTTTAAATCTTAAAAATCTATTCCTAGTAAAAAATCAAAACGAAGGAATAGCTCTATTTGGTGGTTCAAAGATTTCAACAAAAATTAAACTTATTGAGTTTTATGCAAAAAAATTTTCAAAAGTATTAGTTGGTGGGGCAATGGCTAATACGATTTTATACGCCAAAGGTGTTAATATTGGAATATCATTACATGAAAAACGAATGGCTCAGTTTTGCAATGACTTGATAAAAGAATTTAAAGAGAAAATTATATTGCCGGTTGATGCTATCGTTATAGATAAAAAATTTAAAACATCACCTAAGGTAAAACTTGTTGAGAAAATTGCGAAAAATGAAATGATAGTTGATATTGGACCACAGTCAAGAATGCTTTTTTACAACGAAATACTAAAAACGAGCATTTTATTATGGAATGGTCCTCTAGGACTTTTTGAACAAAAACCATTTGATGAGGGCACAGATTATGTTTTAAGTGCAGTTAGATCTAATAAAAATAAAAATTTCTTTTCTGTAGCTGGTGGAGGTGATACTATATCAATACTAAATCAACTAAATTGTTTTAATGATTTTTCATTTGTTTCTACAGGTGGAGGTGCTTTTTTAGAGTTTGTACAAGGTGCATCAATGCCTGGTCTTACAAGTTTAAACCATTGAATATATGAGCGATAATAACCTAAACAAAATAGCTGTTACTCTTTCAGAGCCTCCAAAAGGCATCTTAGCTGCAGACGAAAGTACCAATACAATCACAAAAAGATTTGATAGCATCAATGTTGACTCTTCATTTGAAAATAGAAGAAAATATAGAGAATTACTTTTTAAAACTCACGATTTAAATAAATTTATCAGTGGTGTCATTTTATTTGATGAAACAATTCGTCAATCAACTAGTGAAGGCGTACCGTTTGGCAAATTTCTTTTAGATTTAGGAATTTTAGTAGGAATAAAAGTTGATACAGGTGCTTTACCATTGTCACTAACTTCGCAAGAAAAAATCACGGAAGGTCTCGATGGTTTATCTACAAGAATTGAAGAGTATAAAAAATTGGGAGCAGTTTTTACTAAATGGAGAGCAATAATTGATATCGATGACAATAACTCAATGCCTTCAGACTATGCGATAGACATAAATTGTTTTAATTTGGCAAGATATGCAAGGATAGTTCAAGACCATGGTTTAGTTCCAATTGTAGAACCAGAGGTATTAATGGATGGTAGCCATCACATACAAAGATGTTATGATATAACTTCTAAAACTCAAAAAAGTCTTTTTAATTATTTAAATTTACACGGCGTTGACTTAACAGGAATACTTCTTAAACCAAACATGGTTATTGCAGGAAGCAAATCGTCTAAACAGGCTTCTTTAGAAGAAGTAGCTTCTCTTACAATTAAGTGTCTAAAAGAAAATGTTCCTAATGAAGTTCCAGGTATTGTTTTTTTGTCAGGAGGACAATCAAATGAACTTGCAACACAACATCTTAATGAAATGAATAAAAATTCTGAGAATTTTTCCTGGAACTTAAGCTTTTCTTATGGAAGAGCTCTACAACAACCGGCATTAATTGCATGGAAGGGACAAGACGAAAACATAAAAGCTTCACAAGATGCTCTTTACAAAAGAAGCAATTTAAATTCTCATGCTACCTTAGGTAAGTATTCAATAGATCTAGAGAACATTTAGGCATGAATCAAAAGGTGAAAATTGCACCATCAATTCTTTCAGCTGATTTTTCTAAACTTGGTAAAGAAATATCTGACTTAGACAAAACAAGTTGTGATTATATCCACATTGATGTTATGGACGGACATTTTGTGCCAAATCTGTCCATAGGTCCAGATGTAATAAAATCAATAAGAAACTTCACCAAAAAAACATTTGATGTACACCTAATGATTGATCCTGTAAAAAAGTATATTCCTGAATTTGCCAATGCAGGCGCAGATATTATTACTATTCACCAAGAAATAAGTGAAAACGTAATGGATTCAATTTCATTAATTAAAAAATTAAATAAAAAAGCTGGAATTTCTATAAAACCTAAAACATCTGCAAAACAGCTTGAAAAATACATAGAATATATTGATTTAATATTAATAATGACTGTAGAACCAGGTTTTGGAGGCCAAAGCTTTATGTACAATCAGCTACAAAAAATCTCTACTATTAAAGAAATGATAGGTACTAGGAATATTGAACTTGAAGTTGATGGAGGAGTTAACCTAGATACAGGCAAAGAAGCAATTAAAGCAGGTGCAAACGTTTTGGTTTCAGGTTCTACAATTTTTAATTCTCCTAAATACAATAATATTATTGAAGACCTCAAGCATTTATGACTCTTTATTTTTTAAAAATGCTAACTTTGAGCATAATTTTCTTAAACAATGCTTCTGCTCAAAATCAAATTGTTGTAAGTGCGCAAGAACCGCAGATAGAACAAGTTTCTGATATTTTAGAACTTCCTGGTTCTGTTCTTGCCAATGAGAGTGTTAAAATAACAAGCGTTGTATCTGAAAAAATTGACAGAATTCTATTTGAGGAAGGTATGTTTGTTAGAAAAAATCAGCTTCTTATTGAGTTGTTAGATAATGAAGAAAAAGCTGTTCTAAATCAAGTAACTGCAGAGCTAGAAGAGGCAAACATTAATTATAATAGAGCTCTTAAACTATCTGAAAAAGGAAATATTTCACAGTCGATGTTGGACAATAGACTAATGATTAAAAAAAAATTATCGGGAAAAATTAATGAAATTTCAGCTCTTTTAGAAGATCATAGGATTAAAGCCCCATTTGATGGGTTTACAGGGATTAGAAATTTTAGTGAAGGCTCATTTATAAAACCAGGTGACGTAATAACAGAGTTGCATGATATAAAAACTTTGAAAATTCAAGCCTATGTTCCTGAAAGTTTTTCTAATAAAATTCAGAAAGGTAACATTTTCTATCTCGACAAAAGTAATAATATACCAAAGAATATAAGTGGCAAAATTAGTGTGATTGATCCTATAATCGATAAAAATACAAGATCTTTTAGAGTAATTGGTAAAATTGAAAATCCAGAAAATAAAATAAAACCTGGAATGATGGTAAATTTAAAAATCCCTTTAGATGAAAGAAAATCTTATGTCATTAGAGAAAACGCAATTGTCAAGGAAGATGACATTTCTTCTGTTTTTATTGTAAATAAGGATAATAAGATAATAAAAAGAAAAGTAGAAGTAGGAATTATAAATAATGGAATGGTTGAAATTATTGAAGGAGTAAAATCTAAAGACATTATTGTTATTGAAGGAATTAATAAAATTCAAGAAGGTTCTGTGGTAAAAGTAAAATGAACCCTTCAGAGTTTTTTATAAAGAAACCAGTATTTTGCTCTGTTCTAGCAATCTTTCTCGTACTCCTTGGATTTCTGTCATTAAAGGAGCTCCCTCTCAGACAATTTCCAGATATAGAGAGATCTGAAATAACTATTGACACGCTGTATCCTGGCGCAGCATCTGAAATCATTGAAACAAAAATAACTGAAATTATCGAAGGACAAATTAGTGGTATTGATGGAATTGAATCAATTTCCTCTGTTAGTAGGGATGGTAGATCAAAAGTTACAATTGAATTCAAACTTGACAAGGAAATCAATGAAGCAGCTAATGATGTAAGAGATGCAGTTGCAAGAATTTCAGACAATCTTCCAAAAGATTCTAATCCTCCAGAAATTTCAAAAATTGATTCAGATTCAAACGCAATAATGTGGCTTAATCTGACGTCTAATGATATAAATCAACTTGAACTCACTGACTATGCAGAAAGGTTCTTAATTGACAGACTTTCAGTTATTCCTGGAGTTGCAAAAGTAAGAATATCTGGCGGCAAAAAAAAATCTTTAAGAGTTTGGGTTGATCCTATTAAACTTTCACAATACGGAATATCTGTAAATGAGATAGAACAAAAAATATTAAGCGAAAATGTTGAAATTCCTGCAGGAAGAATAGAGTCTAAATTTAGAGATTATACTGTTAAGCTAGAAAGTGGTTACAAGACTGCTAAAGACTTTAGAGATTTAGTTATTAAAAAAGTTGATAATTTTTCATTTGTGCGACTTAGAGATGTTGCAAAGATTGAAATAGGTCCAGAAGAGACTAGACAAATTTTTAGAGGAAATGCTGAAGAAATGATTGGACTTGGTATTTTAAAACAAAAATCAGCAAACTTGATAGAAGTTACAGATAAAATAAAAGAAGAATTTAAAAAAATTGAAAGTGAACTTCCTAAGAATATAAAAATTTACCAAAGTTACGATACCTCTCTTTTTGTATCTGAGGCGCTTCAGGAAGTTATCTTTACGCTTTGTTTTGCAATGTTTTTGGTAACAATAATTATTTTAGTATTTCTGAAAAATATAAAAAGCACATTGATTCCTGTTATTACTGTACCAATTTCAATTATATCAACATTTATTTTTCTTAATTTTTTCGGTTTTTCTCTAAATTTAATTACATTATTGGCACTTGTTCTTTGCACTGGGTTAGTTATAGATGATTCAATTGTAATGTTAGAAAATATTCACAAGAAAATTGAAAACGGTGAATCTAAATTTCAGGCATCAATAAATGGTTCAAAGGAGGTATTATTTGCAATTTTATCAACATCTGTTGTTTTAATAAGTATTTTTTTGCCAATTATTTTTTTAGAAGGCGATACTGCAAAGTTATTTTTAGAATTGTCAGTAACAATAATTTCTGCTGTTATTTTTTCTACAATAATATCTATTACTCTTACACCAATGCTTTGTTCGAAAATTTTGAATCATTCAAAACAGAAAAAAAAATCTCAACAGTTTCTCGAATTTTACCTAAAACTACTAAAATTTCTTCTTAAAAATAAATTTATTTATTTGTTAATAATTTTTCCGATAATCTTTTTTTCTTATGTTCTCTATAAAAATATTTCTAAAGAATTTGCTCCACAAGAAGATAGGGGAGTTTTTATAATGGTAATGGAATCTCCAGAAGGTAGTACTTTTGAAAACACTGTTAATCAAATGCTAAAGCTGGAAAAAAAATTAATTAAATTAAATGATAACAATGAAGCAAAAAGGATTCTTTTAAGAGTGCCTAGGAGTTTCTCTGGCACAGAAAACTTTAGTGATGGTTTAGGAATTATTGTCCTAAATCACTGGGACGAAAGAAGAAAAATTTGGGAAATAATAAAAGATTTCAGAGCAGTTTCAAAAGATATTTCAGATTCAAATGTAATTATTTTTCCTCCAAGAGGCCTAGGGCAAAGAAGATCAGGTCAGCAGCTTCAATTTGTAATATCTGGAGATAATTATTCAGACATAAATAAAAATATGAGTATTATTTTAAAAGAACTAAAAAAAAATGAAAACTTTTTATTTACAAGAATTGACTACAAAAAGAATAGACCTCAAATTAAAATCAAAATTGATAGAAATAAGTCTTCAGACCTTCGAGTAACAAATAGTGAAATTGGAAGAACACTTGAAATTCTTCTGGCAGGAAGAAAAATAAATACTTTCATAGAAAATGGTGAAGAATATTACGTTATAGTTCAATCAAAAAAAGAAAGTAGAGAGAATATAAAAGATATAGGAGCTTTTGAAGTAAAAAATCTAGATGGCAGATATATACGGTTAGATAATTTACTAGAATTTAAAGAAGTTACTGAAGCAAAAGAACTTAATAGATACAATAAAATGAGATCTATTACTCTAAGCGCTGGTCTCCAAAAAGGATATTCGTTGGGAGAAGCAATTGAATACCTTGAAAAAACCTCAAAAGATAAATTGAAAGGAAATTACAAAATTGATTTTAAGGGTCAAAGTAAAGAATACAAAAAATCAATGAATCAATTTTACTTTTTATTTTTAGTTTCAATTTTATTTGTTTATCTAGTTTTATGTGCACAGTTTGAGAGTTATAAATTTCCATTAATAATTATGCTATCTGTTCCGCTGACAGTATTAGCTCCACTTGCAGCAATAACTCTTTTTGAAAATTCATTAAATATCTTCAGTCAAATTGGATTAATAATTTTAATAGGTATCTCAGCCAAAAACGGTATCTTAATTGTTGAGTTTGCTAGGCAAATGAAAATAAAAGGAAAAAGTTCATACAGCTCTATAATTGATGCATGCAAAATAAGGTTTAGACCGATAATTATGACTGGTTTTTCAACTGTTATTGGCATAGCACCACTGCTTATGGGATCTGGAGCAGGATATGAATCTAGACTTACAATTGGAATTGTCTTAGTTACAGGTATAATTTTCTCAATAATTCTAACCCTGTTTCTCACTCCATTTTTTTTTAAGGTTATAGATAAAGATTAGTAAAATACTCACCAAGTAACTTGTTGAAAGTTATTTTCAGTAAAAAAACTTTCATCGACTTCAAATTCATTTAGGCTTAAGGAATAATAATTATCAAACCACTCTCTAATTTTTCTATGAATTTTAGCATCGTAATTTAAATTTAAATATTTTGTAACTGTTTTCATGTGCTTTAAGACCCTACCTTTCCTGACAATTTCATTACCATTTTTAAAAACGTATTCAGCATTTCTAAACATTTCATCAATTGGTTTATTAGGATTATAAATTGATATGTCAGCTACTGATCCAGGTTTTAAAGAACCTCTGTCCTTTAAACCCAAAATATTTGCTGGAGCAGCTCTAGTCATTATTACAATTTCATAAAGGTTATATGTCCTCTTCATTGATTTAATGTTTCCAATCTCTTTGGCATCGATATTAATCTTGTCTATTTCTGAGTTTCTAAAATCTAAGTCCATCAATAGTCTTATCAATTCTGGATAAGATGTGAATGGTGCACCATTAGGGTGATCAGTTGTCAAAAAAACTCTCCATGGATCTTTAATCATTAAAAAGAGCTCAAGACCAATTGACCATTGCAGTGCATTCACGAAATTTTTATGCTTATATTCGTAGGGTATTACACCCCCTCCTCCGTCTTCAACTTCAGCAATCACCCATTTCTTTGGATTTGCGTTTGATTTAGCTTGATTTTGTTTCCAAATATCTGACGAAATCGTGATTGTAGGTTTGAACATAACCTGTCCAATATCTACAGAAATATTTTTATTTTTATTTATCTTATCTGCTAATCTCAAAGCTCCAGATGAAAAACCTCTCTTTCCATCTTCTCCATAACCATAGAATTGGATATGTGCAAGATGCATTCTTCTTCCTTCAGCTGCATCAATTGTATTTATTATCGAATTTACATTGCCTGGCATTCCTAGATTGTTACAATGAACGTGAATAGGATGTGGTATTTGCAGATTTTCATTTGAAATATTCAGGGCCTCAAGAATTTTTCTAGAACTAACACCATATTCTGGTACTATATCGTCTAAACCAAAACTTTCTGATTCTCCTTTATATTTAAATAATTCAGTACCTCCAGCATTTATTACCTTTAGACCTATACTTTTTGAAGAATTGATATTCCATGCTACATAATCGTCGATATACGATTGACCCCTTTTTTTGTTTAAAGCATCGAGTAAAAAATTATCATTTCCAACAATGGTAAGACAACCTTTGTCAATCATAGGGATTTTTTCTAATTCTAATTGAGTTAAAAAGGAATTAATAGGTGTTACCGCTGGTTCTATTACTGTTGTAAAACCCATTTCTGAATATCTATAACCAGTCCCTTCTGAAGTCCACCTAGAATTAAATCCTGGTAAAATTTTTTTTCTCTTGAGATTAGCTTCTAGAAAGTTCGAGTGAATTTCTGGTGACAATAACCTTGCATTGTTAACATTCCCACCCGCAATATGCGAGTGAATGTCAATCCCCCCAGCCATAACAACCATTCCCTTAACGTCATAAATAATATTATATTTTGAAGACTCAGAACTTGACGGACTTTTAATAAATCCGTCTTCAACGAAGATATCTTGAATTTTTCCATTTAATTTTTGTGTAGGATCAATTACTTTCCCATTTATGATTTTAAATTTCATTTTGCAAATTTTACATTAAAGTAGTATTAAATATATTACTTTAAAATTTTTTTTTAAACACAAGATAATTTATTATCAACATATAAATTTTGAAAAGAAAGAAGTTATGGATTCAAGTTCTCCTAAAGATGTTAAAATAGCACTACAAAATAAAGTAACAAGAAAAGAGGCAGAAAAAGCTGTAGAAACTCTTATAAAATGGGCTGGAGACGACCCTGAAAGAGAGGGACTAAGAGAAACTCCAAAGAGAGTAATAAATGCATTCGAAGAGTTTTTTTCTGGATACAAAGAATCTGCCGAAAAATATCTCTCCAAAACTTTTGAAGATGTTCAAGGATATCAAGATATGGTTATGCTTAAAGATATTCCATTCAACTCGCACTGTGAACATCATATGGTTCCGATAATTGGTATTGCACATATTGCCTACATACCCGTAAAAAAAGTTGTAGGCATTTCTAAATTAGCCAGAACAGTCGAAATTTTTGCCAGAAGGCTTCAAACCCAGGAAACTATGACTCAGCAAATAGCAACATCCATTAACAATGCAATGAGACCAAAAGGTGTTGCAGTTTTTATAAAAGCAATTCATCAATGTATGACAACAAGAGGAGTTGAAAAACCAAATGTCTCGACAATCACTAATACTTTTCTGGGTGTATTTAAAACAAATAATGATCTTCAACGGCAATTTTTAAATTATATTTCAAATTCATGATAAAAGAATTCGATAAAAGAAAATCTATCGAAGAAGTTGAAGAAGGTAACGTTTTGCAACCAAAGTTTGATAATAACAATCTTATTCCTGTGATAACTGTTGATGAATCAAATAAAGAAATATTAATGCATGGATATATGAATCAAGAAGCTTTTCGGTTATCTATGCAAACAAAAGAAGCTCACTATTGGTCCCGAAGCAGAAAATGTATTTGGAAAAAAGGAGAAAGTAGCGGATTATTTCAAAAAATAAAAGAAATTAAGATAGATGACGACCAAGATTGCGTGATCTTTAAGGTTGAACTTGCAGGTTTAAAGGCTAGTTGTCATGTTGGTTACAAATCATGCTTCTATAGAAAACTCTCTTCGGGGGAGAGTGAGTATATTGATAAACTTGAATTTACTGAAAAAGAAAAAGTTTTTGACCCAAAAGAGATTTATGGTGATGCTCCTAACCCGACAAAACTATAAGTAAAACTCCCATAAAATCATTTTTTATATTCAACAATTGTTGTAATTAGTCATCACTGTGCTAGTATTTAAGATCATAGTTAACTAAACATTTATTGGAGGAAATGAAAAATGGATGCATCAATTCTTAATTATACAGTGAACGACAACGTTGCGAAGTTTTTGAACCAGACACATAAGCTTTACATAAACGGTAAGTGGGTGGATTCTAAATCAGGCAAAACTTTTGATGTTGAAGACCCTGCTACTGGAAAAAAAATATCAACTTGTGCAGCGGGAGACAAAAATGACGTAGATTTGGCTGTTTCTGCTGCAAGAAAATGCTTTGACTCAGGAAAATGGCATAGTGTTCCACCGAATGAAAAAGGTAAAATAATATGGAAAATTGCTGAACTGATAGATGATCATACTGAGGAACTTGCTCAGTTAGAATCATTAGATAATGGCAAACCTGTTGCAATTGCAGCTGGGGCAGACGTAGCCCTCTCCTCAGACATATTCAGATACATGGCAGGGTGGGCAACAAAGATTGAAGGCGAAACCATACCGATTTCGGTACCCTATACTCCTGGGGCCCAATATCATAGTTATACTCTCAGAGAACCTGTTGGTGTTGTTGGTCAAATAATACCATGGAACTTTCCACTTCTAATGGCAGCTTGGAAATTATCGGTTGCTCTTGCAGCTGGATGCACAATTGTTTTAAAACCGGCTGAGCAAACACCACTATCTGCATTAAGGTTAACTGAAATAATTAATGATGCAAATGTTTTACCTGAAGGGGTATTAAATGTTGTTACGGGTTTTGGAGAAGATGCTGGAGCCCCTTTAGCTGCTCATCCCCACGTTGACAAAGTAGCATTTACAGGTTCTACAGAAGTTGGCAAATTGATAACAAAAGCATCTGCAGGAAACTTAAAAAAAGTTTCACTTGAACTTGGTGGAAAATCACCAACCATAATCTTTCCAGACGCTGACATTGATGCTGCAATTGCTGGAGCTGCTAGTGCAATTTTTTTCAATCACGGACAATGTTGTTGTGCTGGATCGAGGTTAATGGCTCATGAAAAAGTTTTTGATCAAGTTACTGAAGGTATTTCTAAGATAGCATCAAATATCAAAGTTGGTCCTGGTATGGACTCTTCTTCAGAAATGGGACCTTTAGTTTCAGATGAACAATTTAAAAAAGTGTCAGGTTATATTGAATCAGGTAAATCTGAAGGTGGTGAAATTATTGCTGGTGGTAAATATGATAATTCTTCAGGAGGACACTTTGTTCATCCTACTGTGTTTGCCAAAACTGACAAAGACATGTCAATAGTCAAAGAAGAAATCTTTGGACCTGTACTTTGTGCTCAACCGTTTTCAGACCAAGATCTAGATAAGATCGCTGAAGTTGCCAACAATACTACTTTTGGTCTGGCTGCGAGTGTATGGAGTCAAAACATTAGTACAGCACACAAATTGGCAGCAAAAATAAGAGCAGGTACAGTTTGGATAAATTGTCACAATATATTTGACGCATCTCTACCTTTCGGAGGTTATAAAGAATCTGGATGGGGAAGAGAAATGGGTCATGAGGTTTTAAAAAACTACACTGAACTCAAAGCTGTTACTGTAAACCTTTAAACTAATAAAGCCAAGCATGCAGATGCTTGGCTTTTGCAAGGTTAATAATTTGAGTAAAAAATTACTTTACGAAAGATTTATTTTTTTAAATAAACTGATAGCCTTTACTTTTTCTTTTTTTATACTTACTTTGTACTTTTCATTTATTCTTATACTAGGGTTTAAACCAGAGATATTTAGTATTTTACTTAATGATAGTTATATAACAGTAGGAATTGTTTTGGGACTTTCTATAATTATTTTTTCAATCCTCCTAACTTTTATTTATACTTTAATCTCAAATAATTTTCTTGACAAAATTAAAGATAAACTTCAAGAATGAATTTTTTCCTTTCAATAATTATTACCATTCTTCCATCCTTTGCTTTAGCTAGTAATAAAGAAAGCAGTTATTTTGCTGCTATAATTTTTATTTTGTTTGTTGTTGTCACTCTTTTGATTACTTATTTTGCATCAAAAAAAACAGATATAAAAGAAAACTATTACGCTGCTGGGGGAAAAATTTCTGGGTTTCAAAATGGTTTAGCTATAGCAGGTGATTATATGTCTGCAGCATCGTTTTTGGGAATTTCTGGATTAGTTTTCTATTCAGGTTTTGATGGATTGATTTATTCAATTGGGTTTTTAGTAGGATGGCCAATAATTCTTTTTTTAATTTCAGAACGATTGAAAAACTTAGGTAAATTTACTTTTGCGGATATTACATCAATTAGATTGGAACAATCAAAGATAAGAATACTCTCTGCTGTCGGAACATTAGTTACAATTACTTTATACTTAATTGCTCAAATGGTTGGGGCAGGTTCACTTATTCAAATATTATTTGGGTTGCCTTATGAAATTGCAGTATGGATAGTTGGTGTTTTGATGATAATTTACGTTAGTTTTGGTGGAATGATTGCTACTACATGGGTTCAGATCATTAAAGCTTTTCTATTGATTTTTGGAGCATCAATCTTAGCCTTTTTAGTATTTAAAGAATTTTCTTTTAGTTTAAGTAATTTATTAGAACAAGCAGTTAATGTACATCCAAGTAAAATGGAAATATTATTTCCTGGAAAACTTATTGATAATCCCATTTCAGCTATATCTCTTGGGATTGCATTAATTCTAGGAACTGCTGGTTTACCTCATATATTAATGAGATTTTTTACAGTTCCAAATGCTAAAAGTGCAAGAATTTCAGCACTTTATGCGACTACATTTATCGGATATTTTTACATACTAACTTTTGTTATAGGATTTGGTGCAATCGTATTCTTATCTGAAAACTCTTTGTATCTTAATGAGAATGGCAATTTAATTGGCTCAAACAATATGGCAGCAATACATTTATCACATTCAATAGGAGGAGATGTTTTTCTTGGGTTTATATCTGCGGTAGCTTTTGCAACAATTTTAGCAGTAGTTTCTGGTCTCACATTAGCAGGTGCATCAGCTATTGGGAGAGATTTATTTGTTTATGTAATCAAAAAAGGAGACGCAAACGAAAAAAGTGAAATTAAAGTTTCTAAAGTTTCAAGTGTTTTTATAGGGATAATTGCTATCATCTTAGGAATATTTTTTGAGGGGCAAAATGTTGCCTTTATGGTTGGTTTAGCATTTGCAGTTGCAGCAAGCACTAATTTCCCAATTCTTTTACTTACAATAATATGGAAGAATCTAACTACAAAAGGAGCTTATTACGGAGGAATGATCGGTCTTTTAACCACAATATTATTAGTCATATTAGGACCTACTATATGGGTAGAAGTATTTGGTTTTAAGGAAGCTATCTTTCCGTATAAATACCCTGCAATCTTTACTGTAACTATTTCATTTTTGGCAATATTTATAATTTCCAAAATGGATAAGACTACTAACAAAACTGATAATCTTGAAAAATTTGAAAAGCTTACTAGAAAAGCTTATTTGGGGGAATAACTTATTGCTTTTTCTTAATATAAATGAACCAACTCCAGAAGAAATTAGAGAGTGGATGAAATTAAACAATTTAAATATTGGAGATGCATCAGATTCATTGGGTGTTAGTAAAAGACAGTTTTCAAGAATTTTGTCAGGGGAATCCAAAGCAAAAAGAATTCATGCCCTAGCCATGCAAATGGTATGGCTTATAAATGAAAATAAGAAAAAAATTATAGATGAAAACAAAAATAGAACTTCATCAAATAAAACTATAAAAATTCCAATTCGTTGAATAGGGTTAATCTTTAAAAAAAAGAAAATTCATTCTTTTATTTTCATATCTCACTTTCTTTATGATATCCAAAATAAGACCAGAAAAAAAACTAAGAAAACAGAGAATCATAAGAAACCCTGCCAATATAGCTGAGGGTAACCTCTCAACCATACTAGTATAATAGAATTCTGTTACAACTGGAACACCCACAAATAATGATAAAAAAAGAAAGATTAAGCTAAAAATACTGAAAAATAAAAGTGGTTTTTCGTCTTTAATAAGAATTAAGATTAGTTTAAGTATTTTTATACCGTCTTTAATTGTATTAAGTTTACTAAAAGAACCTTGAGCTCTCGAACTGTAGAGGCATTCAAATTCAGATACTGCTAATTTTTGTTCTAAAGCATGAATTGTAAGTTCTGCTTCAATTTCAAATTCATTGGAATATACGGGGAACGTTTTTACAAATCTTTTTGAAAAAACTCTAAATCCAGAAAATATGTCAGTTATATCTTTACCAAAAAATAAGTTGACGAAATTGGTAAAAAATTTATTTCCCATTATGTGACCTTTTCTGTATGCTTGCGAGTCGTTATGGACTCTCTTTCCAACAATCATATCGTAATTAAACTTTTCCATTGATTCTAGCATTTTGTTTAATTTTGAAACATCGTAAGTGTTATCTCCGTCAATCATTACGAAATAGTCAGCATCAATTTGATCAGAAAACATACTTCTTACAACATTACCTTTGCCCTGTTTATTAATAAACCTTACTTCTGCACCATGCTTTTTTGCAATTTGTACAGATTTGTCTGTCGATCCGTTGTCATAAACAATGATTCTAGATTTAGGAATTATTTTTTTTATTTGCTTTATAACACTCGATATTCCTTTCTCTTCATTGAGACAAGGTATTTGTACTACTATTTTTTTTTTTCATTATTTAGAAACGAAGAGAAACGTATTATTTTTACTGTTAAATTCATAAAATTTGAATTTAAATTCATTGAATTCTTTTATTTTTTCAGTACAGGTGATCTCGTTTGAAATTATATGCTTGGCCATTGCACCTCTAAGCTTTTTAATCACCATACCAATACCCACTAGTTTTCCGTTTCTTATTTTTTTAAAATCAAAGTTAATTACATCATTTTCTAATCTTTCAAAATTAATAACTGAAGAATATTCATTTGATGAGAGATTAAATAGAAAAGAAGAGTTGCTATTTTTCAGCTCTTTATTAAGGTTAAATGTTAATTTGTTTCCCCAAAATTTATATAAATCTTCACCTATTAAATCATTTATTCTTGTTCCCATTTCTAGTCTGTAAGGTTCTATTAAATCAAATGGTTTCAATATACCGTACAATCCTGATAGAATTCTCAGTCTTTTTTGTGCATACATTAAACACGAAGCATCGAGGGATCTAATTGATAATCCATTAAAGGTATCACCAGAAAACATAAAACCAGCAGCTTTTGTTGTATTTGATTTTTTTGATATGTTTTTAATTCTATCAAAATTAAGCTGAGCAAGAGAATCACTTATTTTCATTAAAGTTTTAATCTGACCAACATTTAACGTCTTGAGCTTTTTTATTAACTTTTTCGACTCTAACAGGAAAAGTGGTTCCGAAGGTTTAATATTTAAAACTTCATCATTTAGAGATAGATTTTTAGATGGAGATATAATAATCATAATAGTATGATATAATATTATTTAAAAAAAATTAAATATATTATTTCATCATTGCCCATTGACCACTTTTTTCTCTACAGGCTGCGCCAAAAGTATTAGAGGCTTGATCGTCAACGACGTAAATATTTTCGATTAATCTACATTCAGGGGACCCAAAATATCCTTTTATTTTTATAACCCCTTTATTTCCACTTTTAGGATTTTGCCAATATCCAGAATTAACATCTGAGTTATTGTCATTAATTTCTAAGATCCTGAGAGTTTCTTCTTTAAAATAATAATAATCATCTTGCTCAACAAAGTCCGTTAAGTAACTTCCAAAAACCGCTCCTAAAGTTGATCCAATTGTAGTTGTAAAAAGATCTCCATCTCCAAATTGATATCCAAAATAACCACCTACTGCAGTGGATGTAGTTCTTACAAATGTACTCTTGTCTAATTTTCCAGATGATGAACATGAAACTAGAAAAGTTGTAAGAATTATTACTGTAATTAATTTAAATTTATTTATCAAAATACCTCTCCATTACAATATTTCTATTATTTGAATTAATAATGGATTTTGAAAAATTATTATTATTTCTTAA
>MDSZ01082630.1_pt1 | contig 17259 bp, 14 predicted proteins | sample 811201 | NCBI WGS metagenome assembly MDSZ01 (sample SAMN05326647, study PRJNA326480) | marine metagenome | isolation source: seawater | place: Indian Ocean: North | collected 2010
CTGGATGTCGTAGCCGTCGAGATAGGGTTCGACGATCGCGTCGTGGCCTTCGGAATGGATGCGCCAGACGGCGTTGGCGACTTCGTTCCACTCGTGGGCATCGGTGATGCCCCAGCTCGCCGAGGAGGCGTTGGGCTTGACCACCCAGCGGCCCGCATCCTTGGCGGGCAGGTTCGCTTCGAGCACCGGGGCGCCGCGGCGATAGCAGAACCATGGCGCGGTGGGCACGCCGGCGTGCTCGCAGACCAGCTTCGAAACCGACTTGTCGTCACCCAGTCCGCGCAGGAAGGGCATGGCCCCGAGATAGGGGATGCCGTGCTTGTTGCACAGGATCGGGATCAGCATCTCGCTGTTCACGAAACCGCCGCGATTGAGGAGGGGGAAGACGAAGTCGACGTCGGGCTTGGCATAGAGCACGTCGTACTGGTTGGCGAGCTGGAGGTCGAGGCCGAGGCCCTCCAGCGTCGTGCGGACTTCGTGATGGTAGATTGCGTGATTGCCGTCTTCGGGATGCATGCCGCCGCCGAACAGGGCGTGCTTGGCCATGAACAGCATGCGAATGCGCTGCTTGGCTTCCTCGGGAATGCGGAGAGGTGCGATGGATTTGGTCATGTCGGCCCGTTGAGCTGTTTTGCGCGCATGGCTGTACTCGCTGACAGGGATAAAGCGAGTGCCTATCTTCTATTGCGCCATTCATGATTTCGAGAGGGTTCCTCCACGGCCAGACGGCGCGCGGTGACTGCCGTTTGCTTCACGAAGAGGGTAATCAGAATGCCACCCACCACCCCGACAAACACATCGAAGCCTGAAATGGAACCGAACCAACCAGGGCCGGCGCCGAACACCATCATCGCCAGTGTCAGACCGATCAGCAGAAAGCGTAGCTCGGTCGGTCCCGCATTGAGATAGGAAAGTTTGAGTTCGCCAAGGACGCGCACGGATAGAAAGGCATGGATCGAGAGAAGGAGATATCCTGCCAGAGCAATAAGGGCGACTTCGAGTGTGACATAAGGGCTCAAACCGATCCCGACCACGACCAGCGTGGTCGCCAGCCCATCGCAGCTATGGTCAAGGAAATATCCGTATCGAGGTCGCTCGATCTTGCGATAGCGAGCCAGGCTTCCATCGGTGCTGTCACCGAACCACTGAATGACGTAGCCCGCGATCGCCAGCCAGAGCCAATTCTCGCTCAGGTTGCTCAAAGTGTATCCCGAGAATATCAGAAACGCCCCGAGCATCCCGAGGTAGGTGAGCATGTCGGGCGACACCCAAGCGGGAAATTTGGAACAGATCCACGTCAGTAAGCGGCGTTCTTCACGCGCCAGGAAGTTCTCCTGGATCCGCTCGATCGGTTGAGTCTCGAGTGGCTTGTCGCGCATTGCTACCTCACGATTAAGAACACTTGCCGACGGTGGACGGCGCTGGCCCCTTAGCTGTGTGCCGATCGAATGGCGACTGACTCACGCCTTCAACAGGCCTCTGCTAACGGCGAGCATACTCTTCCATTGCATTTCAGGAACGCCAACACGGGATAAAGGTTCTGTCGTAGCGCGGGATCGCAGCCGTGCCGGGTGATCTGCAGGGCCTGTCCCCTAGGCGCTAACGTGCAGATCGCCCGTTTAATTCAGGCTGTGATGGCGAAAATTTACAATTCATCTGCGGTCAATGAGATAGCTTTTGAGATAGCGACCCGAAGGGCGCGGTCTTGTACCTCGCTTTCGCCTTTGGCCTCACCTTAAGGGTGAGGCCAAATTTTTGCCCGACAAGCCGATCCGGCGTGGGCAACGAGTTATGGCCGCTCAGGGGCTCAATCGGTTGTGCGGTAATTGGGGGGCCGCATCCTGTCCGTGACGCGTCTTCCATAGCGAGACCAGCACTCCTCCTGCGATCAGTGCGGTAGTAGTTCCCAAGCTTAGCGCCGGCGGAAATTTGCCGCCGTCAAGGAGGAAGTCGGAGACAAAGATCTTCGATCCGATAAACACCAGCACCGCTGCAAGCGCGTATTTTAGATAATAGAAACGATGGATCATTGCCGAGAGCGCAAAGTAGAGCGCTCTTAAACCCAGGATCGCCATGATATTGCTGGTATAAACGATAAAGGTGTCGGTCGTGATGGCGAATATCGCGGGCACACTGTCAACCGCGAAGACCAGGTCAGCGAGGTTGATAACGACGAGCGCGAGAAACAGGGGCGTCGCGGCACGTACGACCTTTCCGGTCTTTTCGTCGATGACTTTGACAAACAAGTGCTGCGCGTGCAGCTCTTTCGTCACCCGCATATGGCTCGATATCCAGCGCACCACCGGGTTATTCGCGATATCGGGGGGATGATCGCCGGCAAAAAACATCTTGATGCCAGTGAAGATTAAGAAAGCGGCAAAGATGTAGAGCACCCAATAGGCCTGATCGACCAGAGCGGCACCGCCCGCTATCATCAGTCCGCGCAAGACGATCACTGCGAGTATACCCCACAGCAATGCGCGGTACTGGTATTTCGCTGGGATGGCGAAGAAGCTGAAGATCAGGCTGATGACGAAGACGTTGTCTATCGACAGGGCCTTCTCAATGAAGAAGCCAGTGAAATACTGCATACCCAGTTCGGGGCCGCGCTCCGTCCATATCCAGGCACCAAACGCCAAGGCGACGGCGATGTAGAAAACTGTCAACTTCAGGCTTTCGCCAATACCCATCTCGCGGTCCTCCTTGTGGAGGATGCCAAGATCAAATGCCGTCAGGCCCGCGACGAGGGCTGCAAAGACGAACCAAAACCAGGCTGGAGTGCCCAGAAAATCGAAGGTGAGGAATTCCATTGCGTCGCTCCCAACGGGTCAGTGGGGCGGCAACACCGATCGCCGCCGCCCCGTCAGCATCAAGCCTCGCTTGCGCGCCGGCGCAGCGTTGCCACGATGCGATCCTTGATCGCTAGTTTGAGCTTTTTAAGCTTGAGAATTTCCAGCGGGTCGACCCACCGTCGTCGGCGGGCGTCCTCCAGAAGGCGGTCGAGTTTCTGATGGCGCTCCATCAAGCGGAACACGTGTTCGGACATCGGTCTCATCTCCCTAATCGAACAATGGGGTTCGATCGGATGAGCCGAGGGGCTTGGGAGGGGGGAAGCAACCCGGGCCACATCGGCATCATCCGATGCGGTCCGACATCACGCGCTGCAGCAGCCTCAAAGCTGATGCGGCACGCCAGAGGGGCCCGGTCCGCGTACAAGAGCTAGGTGTGCTGAGATGAGATTCAACAGTGCCCCTCTCAAAAAAATTTCCAGCCGTTTGGGGAGCTGTGCACGCGAAACTTGGCCTAGTTGAGGTGTCGACATTGGGGCCGGCTGCGGACAGTCCGCATTGCAAGCGAATTCTTGAAATTCAGACCAATTCCGATTCTAGATCGAGATAGCCTCTCCGGGTGTATGCGAAGCGTTCTTTCAAAGAGCCTAGCAGCAGGATACTGAGAGCATCCGGGACCACGCAACCTCCCGGTCAGGCGATCGTCGCCCAAGCGTTGCCTCGTTGCGTCGCCCATCGGCGACTGTTTCGTTGCGAGGTGGCCGTGGATACGAAGCCGACTCTATCCGATCTCGTTCGCGTCTTTCTGCGCATCGGCTTGCTCAGCTTCGGCGGACCAGCCGGACAAATCGCGCTGATGCACCGCGAGCTGGTCGAGGATCGCAATTGGGTGAGCGAGGCGGATTACCTCCATGCCCTCAATTTCTGCCACCTGCTGCCAGGACCCGAGGCACAGCAACTCGCCACGTGGATCGGCTGGCGGCTCCATGGCTGGCGTGGTGGACTTGCAGCCGGGCTGTTGTTCGTGATCCCCGGCGCCCTGGTGATTTTGGGGCTGTCGATACTCTACGCCGTTGCGGCCGAGCTCGACTGGTTCGAGGCGCTGTTCCTCGGCGTTAAGGCGGCGGTGCTCGCGATCGTCGTGCAGGCGCTGCTGCGGATCGCGGGGCGAGCACTCGACACGCGGTTCAAGCAGGGGCTTGCATTGGCGGCATTCGTGGCCCTGTTCCTGCTGGATCTGCCATTCCCGGTGATCGTCCTTGCCTCAGGTGCGCTGGGGATGCTGGTAACCGGGGCGAGGCCGGAATGGCTCGCGCTCAAGGCGGCCGGGGGAGCAGGTCCAATGGGCTCTCCACCCTGGCGGAGCACGTTATTCGCGGTGCTGATCTGGTCGCTCATCTGGGCCGCACCGATGGTTCTGGTCGCGACGACGCTGGGTTTCGATCACGTGCTCTGGGACATCGGCGTGTTCTTCTCCCAGCTAGCGGTCGTGACCTTCGGGGGCGCCTATGCCGTGCTCGCCTACATGGCGCAGGAGGCCGTGCAGGGTTTCGGGTGGCTCCAGCCGGGTGAAATGGCCGACGGGCTCGGGCTCGCCGAGACCACGCCGGGCCCACTGATCATGGTCACCCAGTTCGTCGGCTATCTCGCGGCATTCCGAGCGCCAGGCCCGTTCACGCCCTTCGTCGCTGGTCTGCTGGGCGCCGGCCTGACGACCTGGGTCACTTTCGCGCCTTGCTTCCTGTGGATTTTCGCGCTCGCCCCATGGATCGACCGCTTGGGCAATGTTCGCCGGCTGAAAGGCGGGCTCGCCGCGGTTACCGCCGCAGTTGTCGGCGTCATCGCCAATCTGGCCGCATGGTTTCTGCTGCACGTGCTGTTCGCCAATGTGGGTGAACAATCGCTCGGGCCGCTTCGGGTCTACGCCCCCGACTGGAGCAGTTTCGACTGGCGTGCCGCGATCCTCGCCGCGCTTGCCTGCCTGCTGGTCTTCGGCGCACACTGGTCGATGGTCAGGGTGCTGGGAGTCGCCGCGCTGGGCGGACTGGTGCTGGGTTTGGCGGTGTAGGGAGAGCAGCATGAACAAGATGACTCGGCGCGAGGCGATCGGGACGGCAGCATTGGGCATGGCGGGTGCGGGCTTGGCCGGGAGTGGCGTTACTCCGGCCAGCGCGCAGCAACCAAGCACCACTCACGCCTTCGCGGGCAACCATGTGCCCAAACCGCTCTCCTTCGATCCAGCCAGGCTCACGGGCCTGTCGGAGAAGCTGATAACGTCGCACTGGGAAAACAATTATCAGGGCTCGGTGCGCGGGTTGAACACGATCGAGACCAGGCTTGCTGCGGCGATGGCCGACAAGGATTTCCCGACTGTCGCCTATGCGGGCCTCAAGCGCGAGGAACTGCATCGAACCGGCTCGGTGGTGCTCCACGAGCTCTATTTCGATGCGCTCGGCGGGGATGGAAAGTCAGCCGGTTCGATCCGCGATGCGCTTGCCGTGAGCTATGGCAGTTTCGATGCATGGGAGGCCGAGTTCCGCCGCACGGCGATGTCGCTGGCGGGTGGATCCGGCTGGTGCGTTCTCACATGGAACGCGCATACCGCCTCGCTGCACAACTACTGGGCTTGGGACCACATGCATGGCGCGGTCAGCGGCAGTCCGCTCATCGCACTCGATATGTATGAGCACAGCTACCACATGGACTATGGCACCGCGGCCGCGAAATACATCGATGCCTTCATGGCAAACCTCGACTGGGAAGTCATCGAAGCGCGCTACCGAGCTGCTGCGTCCTGATCAGGCGCGACCCGGCCAGTGGCCGTGGATCTCGTCGATCACATAGGCGTGGCTGTGCTCGTCAGCACCGTGTTCGACGAGGTGCGGATGATCGGCTGGCAGATCGGGATGCTCATGCGCGATTTCGGCCGGATCGTTCTTGGGCCAGCGCCACAGGGCGAGTGCGACACCGGCCACAGCGAGGGCGGCAAGCGCGAGAAACGCGGGGGCCATCCCGAACCGGGCGCCAAGCTGACCGGCAACCGGGTAGGCAAGCAACCAGCAAACATGGCTCAGGGCGAATTGGGCGGCGAACAGGGCCGGACGATCTGGTTCGGTGGAGGATCGCCGGAGCAAACGTCCGCCGGGGGTTACACAGAGCGAATAGCCTATGCCCATGACCAGCCAGCCGGCGAGCAAGACTGGCCAATCTAAGGCGACGAGACCGAAGACCGCGAGCGCGGCTGCGAGTATCACTGAGCCGAACAGCATGACCGTGCGGTCGCTCGCCGACTTCAGCACTCGCGGCAGGAGCAGTGCGGCGAGCATTGACCCGCCACCATAGGCGGCAAGTGCCAGAGCGACGTCTTCCTGCGAGCGGCCCATGCCCTTCACGATCACCACGGTGTTGACGATCACCATCGCGCTTCCGGCAGCGGCTGCGAGGGTGACGAAGAGCAGACCCAGGAGGCGCGGGGTCTTGAGGTAGATGCGCGTCCCGCGCGTCGTCTTGCGCCACACGCTCTCGACCAGTTTTGCTGCGGCCCTGCGATGCGGCAGTGCCGAGGTGACGACCAGCAGCGCCGAAATCACGAAGCCGATCGAGGTGCCGGCAAACAGCCAGTGGAAGCTGATCACGGTCAGCAGTGCGGCTGCCAGCATGGGGCTGAGGAGGCTCTCAAGGTCGTATGCGAGCCGCGAAAGCGACAGCGCGTTGGTGTATTCGTCCTCGTCGGGAAGGATGTCCGGGATGGTTGCCTGGAAGGTCGGGGTGAACGCGGCCGATGCGGATTGCAGCAGGAAGATCAGCAGATAGACCTGCCACACGGCATCGACGAAAGGCAGCATGAACGCGACACCAGCGCGCACGACATCCATCGCCACGAGCAGGGTCTTGCGCGGCAAGCGGTCGGCATAGGCGCCCACCACCGGCGCGATCCCTATATAGGCGACCATTTTGATCGCCAGCGCTGTGCCAAGAACAGCACCTGCATCAGCCCCGGCTATGTCATAGGCAAGCAGTCCGAGCGCCACAGTCGCCAGGCCAGTCCCGACAAGGGCGATGACCTGCGCGAAGAACAGGTGGCGATAGGTGCGGTGGGCTAGAACTGACAGCATTTGGGGATCGAACTACTCCGTGGCTCGGGCAACACAACCGTGCCTTGGAGGGGAGTCGATCCCCAAATGCTAGTTGGATGCGCGGATCAGGCAGCCTTGAAGCTGGCGGAGACGAAATCGCGCTCGACCGTCATCGTGACATAGAGCTTGCGCTCGGCGGCCTTGGCGGCCGGGTTCTCGAACGTCACAATCCACAGCTTGTCATCGCCGCGGGACACGAAGTCGGCATCAACCGCCTCGGCCTTCGCCCAGCTGGCATCGAGCTTCGATTGCGCGACCAGCTTCACGACCGCTTCCTTGGTAGCAACGCGGATCGGCTTGGGCTGCTGGCGCATCATTTCGTGCCCTTCAGGATGTGCCAGTGCAGGCGATCCGAGGGCGATGAGCGACACGGCGGCAAGCGCCGGAGCAATAATTTTCATGTTCTTGTAACTCCTTGGGAAAATGATGATCTCTTTGTAGCGGGCAAGGGCTTAACCTCGCTTGAGGGTCACTTCGCCGGAACGAGCTCGAATTTCGAGAAGCCGCCCGAAGCCCGCGCGACGATCGTCACGGGAGAGTTCGAGCGGTTGCGCCAATACCAGCCATGAGTGCCCGCAAAGGGTGCTCGGAAAGTGCCTTCCTCACCGTTCGAGGTCGCGATGTCGTAACTCGTATATTCATTGGCGGGAGCGCCAGCCTCCTCGCCGTGGAGCTCCCACTTGATTTCCGATCCGTCGGAGGTCTTCCATTCATAGGCGATTTCCTGGCCGGCCTTCATCGTGGCCTTGATCTCACGACCTTCGCCGGGAGCGAGGGTCACGGAAACTTCCTGCGCGTCGGCTGCGAGTGCCACCGAGCCGTCAGTAGGCTCATCGAGCGTCAGGACAGTCTCACCGGTGCTTGCGTCGCCCTCGGATGCCGCGTGTTCGGCAGCTTTGGACTCGCCCATGGCGGTGAGGCCCATCAGCCGCCCGGTGCCGAGCGGATCGACACCGTATTCGGCGGGCATCACCGTGGTAACAAGCAGGATGCCAGCAACGCCTGCGGCAATCAGTGTGGCGCGGTTGAGCTGCTTCGTCGTCGGCAGCTCGCCGGGGGTCGGTGCGTGGGGTGCATTATGCATGGATCAAGCTCCTTGAGCGAGGAAATAGCCGGCCATCTGGTAGCCGAAGAGAAGGAAACCGGCTGCCATCAGCACGGTGTTGGTGGCGAAGGCATGGCGCGTGAAGCTGGCGCTGCGCCGCCAATAGCCCATGAAAATGAGGATTGCGGCGAGCGCGAGCATCTGGCCGCTCTCGACACCGACATTGAAGGCGATGAGATTGGTGAACAGGCCGTCGCTCGACAGCGCGAAATCCTGCAGCTTCGTCGCCAGGCCAAAACCGTGGAAGAAGCCGAAGATCAGGACCGCCGCCTTGGTATTGGGCTGGAAGCCGAACCAGCGCTGGTAGGCACCCATGTTGTCGAGCGCCTTGTAGACGACCGAGAGACCAATGATCGCATCGACGAGGTAGGCACTGACATTGGTGCCGAACCAGACGCCGGCGATCAGCGTCGTGCTGTGGCCGATGGCGAACAGCGTCACATAGGCGGCCACTTCCTTCATCCGGTAGAGGAAGAAGATGACGCCGAAGAGGAACAGCAGATGGTCGTATCCGGTCACCATGTGCTTGGCACCGAGATAGAGGAAGGCGAAGACCTGCGGCCCGCTATTCTGCTCGATGAAGCCTTGGTCGCCCTCGGCCACGCCGTGCGCCATGGCGGCACCGGCAGTGGCGAGGACGAGCAGCGCGAAAAGCAGTTTTGCGACCCATAGGGGCTGGCTTCGGAGGGCCCAGTCGGGGGGCGAAGCGGCTTGTGTGGTCATTACGATGACTTTCTTCAGTTAGCGGGAACCGGCGCGTCGTGCGGCGCCTGATCGGAGTTCTCGTCCTCGGCCTCACGGCCATGAACGAGACGGTAAAGGGCAGGCAGAACGACTAGGGTCAGGATCGTCGAGGAGATGATCCCACCGATCACGACCGTCGCCAGAGGGCGCTGAACTTCGGAGCCGAGGCCAACATTGAGCGCCATCGGGACGAAGCCGAGGCTCGCGACAAGGGCTGTCATGAGCACCGGGCGCAGACGTGCCAGGGCCCCCTCCTTGATCGCCTGGTCTAGCGGCTGACCTTCTTCGAGCAGTTGCTTGATGAATGTCAGCATAACTACGCCGTTGAGCACGGCCACGCCCGATAGAGCGATGAAGCCGACGCCTGCGGAGATCGAGAAGGGTATTCCGCGCAGGAGCAGCGCCGCGATCCCTCCGGTCAGGGCCAGCGGCACGCCCGAGAACACGACGGCCGCGTCTCTTGCCGAGCGGAACAGCGTCACCAGCAAGCCGAAGATCAACAGCAGCGCGAGCGGCACCACGATCTGAAGGCGTGTCGCAGCCGATTGCAGCTGCTCGAAAGTTCCGCCGTAATCGATCCAGTAGCCCTCGGGGAGTTCGACCTCGGCGCCGATGCGCTGCTGGGCCTCGGCAATGAACGAACCGAGATCGCGATCACGGACGTTGGTCGTCACAACCGCGCGGCGCTTGCCGTCCTCGCGGCTGATCTGGTTCGGACCCTGAATGCGCTCGATCGTAGCGACTTCGGAGAGGGGGACCTCGCCCCCATTCGCCAGCGGTATAGGCAAGCGTTCGAGCACCTGTGGGTCCTGCCGCAACTCTTCGGGCAGGCGAACGACAATGTCGAAGCGCCGGTCGCCTTCGAAGATCTGCCCCGCCTCGGCACCACCGACCGCAGTCGAGACCACGGTCTGCACGTCATCGACGTTGAGTCCCAGCTGGGTGAGCCGCAAGCGATCTGGCACGACCTGGATGAACGGCAAGCCGGTCACCTGCTCGGTCTGCGCATCGACCGAACCGTCGATAGTGGAAACTACGCCCTCGATTTCGCCCGCCGTGGCGGCAAGCTGGTCGAGATCGTCGCCATAGACCTTGATCGCGACGTCGGAACGCACGCCCGCGATCAGCTCGTTGAATCGCATCTGGATCGGCTGGATGAACTCGTAACGCGAGCCAGGCACTTGCTGGACGGCCTCGTTCATCTCGGCGACGAGCTGGGTCTTGGGCTTGCGCGGATCGGGCCATTGATCACGCGGTTTCATAATGATGAAGGTGTCCGCGACCGATGGTGGGACCGGATCGGTCGCCACGTCGGCGGTGCCGATCTTGGCGAAGACCTTGTCTACTTCGGGGAAGGTTTTGATCTTGTCCTCCAGTGCACTCTGCATCTGCACCGCCTGCGTCAGGCTGGTGCCGGGGATGCGCAGCGCATGGAGCGCGATGTCTCCTTCGTCGAGATTGGGAATGAACTCCGAACCAAGCCGGGTGGCTCCAAGTCCGCTCAGCACGACCAGCGCAACGGCGGCGGTAACCACGGCCTTGCGCTGCCGGATGGCGAAATCGAGCATCGGGACATAGCGCGCGTTGGCCGCCCGCATGACCCGGTTCTCCTTCTCCTCGACCTTTCCGGTGACGAAGGTTGCAACCGCTGCCGGCACGAAGGTCAGCGACAGAAGCAATGCTGCCGTCAGCGCCATCACGACCACCAGGGCCATGGGATGGAAGGTCTTACCTTCGACCCCTTCGAGCGCGAAGATCGGGACATAGACGATCGTGATGATGAGGACGCCGAACAGGCTCGGCCTGATGACTTCCGCCGAAGCGCTAGCCGCGAGCTTGAAACGCTCCTCACGATCGAGAACGCGACCCAGCCGGTGCTGTGCTTCGCCGAACCGTCTCAAGCAGTTCTCGACGATGATGACCGCGCCATCGACGATCAGCCCGAAGTCGAGCGCCCCGAGGCTCATCAGATTACCCGAGGTATCGCTCGATACCATGCCGGTGATCGTCATCAGGAAGGAGAGCGGGATGACTGCCGCCGTGATCAGCGCCGCTCGGATGTTTCCGAGCAGCACGAACAGCACGACGATGACCAAGAGCGCCCCTTCGGCGAGGTTCTTCTCGACCGTCGAGACGGTTGCCTCGACCAGCTTCGAGCGATCGTAGACCGTATTGGCGACCACACCGCCGGGAAGCGACTCGTTCACTTCGTCGAGGCGCTCGGCCACCGCTACGCTGACGTCGCGAGCGTTTTCGCCGACGAGCATGTAGATCGTGCCGAGGACGACCTCGCGCCCATCCTTGGTCGCCGCGCCGTTGCGGATTTCGGAGCCGATGCTGACATCTGCGACATCGGCGATGCGGATCGGAATACCATCGCGCGAGTCCACGATGATGCCCGAAAGATCGCGCTCGTCCTGCGCCTGTCCGGGCACGCGGATGAGGTATTGCGAACCCGACCGCTCGACATAGCCTGCACCGACATTGCCGTTGTTGGCTTGCAGCGCCTCGATCACGTCCTCGACCGTCAGGCCGAAACCGGCCAGCCGCGAGGGATGCGGGGCGACGACATATTCCTTGCGGTAGCCACCCACCGAATTGACCTCGGTGACACCGGGAACGGTCCGCAATTGCGGGCGGACGACCCAGTCGTGCAGCGTTCGCAGGTCCTGCGCGGTGTAGGGCGACCCATCGCTTTTCACTGCGCCGGGCTCGCTCTCGATCGTATACATGAAGATCTCGCCCAGACCCGTCGCGATCGGGCCCAGTTCGGGTTCGACGCTTTCGGGGAGGCTCGATCTCACGCCTTGCAGGCGCTCGTTCACGAGCTGGCGGGCGAAGTAGATATCGGTCCCGTCCTCGAAGACCACCGTCACCTGGCTCAGGCCGTAGCGCGAGACGGAGCGAGTGTATTCGAGACCGGGGAGCCCTGCGATTGCGGTTTCCACCGGGAAGGTAATGCGTTGCTCAGCCTCGAGCGGAGAGAAGCCGGGTGCGGAGGTATTGATCTGCACCTGGACATTGGTGATGTCGGGCACGGCATCGATCTTGAGCCGGCCGAAATTATAGATGCCGATCGCGCCCATCAGGGCGACGATGACCAGCACGGCGATGCGCTGCCTGATCGACAGCTCGATGATTTTCTCAAGCATAGTCAGGGCGCTCCTCAGTGATCATGGCTCGCGCCCGACTTCTCGATGTCGGCCTTGATGACGTAGCTGTTCTCGGAGGCGTAGACGGTCCCCGGCTTGATGCCGCCGACCACCTCGGTCCACTCGGGACCTTGCTGGCCCAGTTCGAGCATCCGCACCTCGTAGGTCTCGCCGATCTTCGCGAAGACCACGCGGAAATCGCGAAACTGCTGGATGGCATCGGTGCGGACGGCCAGGGGCACGTCACGCTGGTCGACCGTGACGAGCCCACGAACCGCCATGCCGGGACGCCAGAAGCCATCGCGATTGGGCAGCGATGCCCGCGCGGTGACCGCCTGGCTGGATACTTCGGCCACCGGAAGAAAATCGCGAATGACCGATCCCTGTGCCCGATCGCCGTCAAGTCCGCGGATCTGGACCGACTGCCCCGGTCGAATGCGTTCGATATCGCGCGGGAAGATCGGGAAGGTGGCCACGGTGCGCGAGGGATTGGCGATCACGAACAGCGGATCACTGTCGGCTATCGTGCCGACGTTGGCCTTGCGTTCGCTGATCACGCCCGAGATCGGGGCATAGATCGAGTAGGTCTGCAGCGAATAGCTGCTCTCCACGCGAGCCAAGAGCGTGCCCTTCGCCACCCTGTCGCCCACGTTGCGATAGACCGCGACGACGGGGCCAGGGTATTTGGCACCGACCTCTGCACTCCCTGCCGCATCGAGTTCGACCCGACCGATGATCTCGATGGTCTCGCCGATCTGCTGCGGTCCGACGGTCTCTGTCTCGATGCCGGCGGCACGCGCGGCCTCGTCCGAAATCGTCACGCGGCCCTCGTAGGATTCGAAGGCCCAGCGATGCGTGTTGTCGCCCTCGTTCGCGACCACGACGACGTCGAAGCTATGAGGTTCGACCAGCACGCCCTGGCCACGGAGGTAGTCATTTTCGGGCTTGAAACTGAAAGTCGTCTTCTCGCCATCGAGGCGCGCGATCATGACCCGCGCGCGGATGGTCTTCGGGTCGACGGGCTCGTCGCCGCGATAGGCGTAGAGCCGGTATTCCGGCGGAACACCGTCCTCGAAGACGGTCACTTCGATCGCGAAATCGCCATCGCGAAGCATGCGGCCATTGTGCGGGCCGCGTTCATATTCTGCGGCATCCTCACGCTCGGCGACAGTCTGGCTTTCGCCGGACTGGCCGCAGGCGGCAAGCGGCGCCGCGAGCAGAGCGGCGATGATAAGATAGGAACGGCGCATTGTCAGTTACCCCCAACAAGTTCGGCAAACCGGCCGGTCAGGCGATCGAGATCGACCTTGGCGCGGTGATATTCGGTGAGTGCGTCGACCATCCGTTCGCGTGCATCGTGCAGGGCACTCTGGGCGGTCGAGACGTCGAGAAAGGTGAAGCCGCCGCGGTTGTAGCCCGCGCGCACTTCGCGCAGCGTCTGTTCGGCTCCCGGAATGACGAGAGTGCGGATGGCCTCGGCTTCGTGCCGGGCCTCCTCGACCCGCTCGATAGCGAGACCGATTTCGCGACGCCTCTGGAACCGTTCGACCGCCAGATCCGCTTCGACCTGACGTTTCTCGGCCGCAGCGCGATCGCGATTGGCCTGGTTGAGCGCTCGATTGGGCAAAGGCAGCGACACCCCGGCAATCAAGGCGACGTCGCCAGAGCCAAATATGCGCGGCCCGCCGAAGACGGTGGGATCGGTGCGCGCATTGGCATTCTGAAGCTCGATATTGGCATCCGCGCGGCGGCTTCTTGCCTCGAACAAGGCGAGGTCGATCGAGGCCATTTCGTCGAGACCCGCGATGGCGGGCTGAGGTTCGAGAAAACCCGTCGTGGCGACCGAAAATCCTTCGGGATCTGTTCCTGTGAGCAGGGCGAGCCTGACTTTTGCCGCTTCGAGCGCGTGCTCGGCCAACTCGAGGTCGACCTTGGCTTCGGCCAGCTGGGTTCGGGCCCGCGTGCCCGCAAACAGCGGATCGCGGGCATCGTCGACGCGCCGCTTCACTTCCTTCTGGAGCGTCTCGGCGATTTCGACACGGCTCTTCGCTAGTTCGAGATCGAGCGCCGCGGACTGGACCTCGACGTAGAGGTCCTGGACTTGCTTGGCGAGATCGAGGCGACGGATCAGCGCTTCGGCTTGCGCAACTCCGATGTCACCCTCGGCCAGCTCGATGCGTGCCTGTCGCTTGCCGCCACGCTCGATGCGCTGGTTGTAGGTCGCATCGACCTGGAACTGGTTGAAACCGGCGGTGCCGATATTCTCAACCGTTCCCTCGATAGTCGGGGCCGGCTTGGTGTCAGCCGCGGACCGTGCCGCTTCGAGCACCTCTACCCTTGCAGCGGCGGCCTCACCCTGGGGCGAGTGCGCAACCGACTGGCGGATGGCCTGCTCTAGCGTCAACGTCTCGGCACGAGCCGTTCCTGCGGATAGGAACGTGACCGCCATGAGGGCGGCACGCGATATCGCGTTCATTTCTAGAAACTCCTGAAATCTCCGGGTGAGGTGCGAACGGCGTTGACCGAAGCGCACCGGGCAGCGTCGTCAGGCTGCGCGCGGAGGTCTCAGGAGAGAGTCGGAGTGGGAGCGAGCGGCGGGAGCTTCATGCACTTGGAAGGGTGTCTCGCTTCGGCCAAACCCGGCGGCAAGCTCGGGGCTGGTCGGGAGCACGACCGCACCAGACAGTGCCAGAGACGGGCCATGATCGTGGGTCAGTCCATCTTCAGGGTCGACGTTGTCGGGTTGCGGATCGGACATATCCTGATCATCAGCCAGCTCGTGCGCGTGATCGGAGTGATGCGTGTGGACCGCCGATTTCGACGCCAATTGCTCGTGCCCGGCAAGATGTGCACCCCACGCCACATTGGGCGCGACGAGCGCGCAGGCGATTATAAAGGCGAAAATCTTGCCAACCACGGTCGCACGACTAGCGGTTTTAGGATCGACGCACAACAAGCGAAGAGATCGACATCGAGGTCGGCTTTCGGCAAATCCAAAATGGCTGTCGAATGTCTGAAATGCGGGCGCAAAGCCGGCATTAGCGAGACGCGGTTGGCTTCCTACGGCGACCGCGGGGCTTTCCAAATTTCTGGTGCTCGGGTGGCCTTAGGTTGAGCGGCCGCCTCGGAATTTCAGGAAGCAGTTCGGCGAGCACTTCGACCAATTTAACGAGCTGATGAGGCTCAAAGTCGTTGTCGTAGTGTTTACCTTCCGTATCATTCGGCTCGTGCCCGCCAAGGCCTTGCCGGTGGGCCTTGTTGAAAACCTCGAGCCCGGTCTCATCCTCCTTGTCGCGGAGTATGTTGAAGCCCAGAGTGCGAACAGAGGGAATATCCACGTCCTTGCGGCCTCGCTTCCGGGAAGTTCCGTTCGGGAACACCAGTTTGCGCAGGGGCCCGAAAAGATCCTTGTAGAAGCACTTGTCGGAGTCCATCGTCTCGTGTTCGAACTCTGGGAAGAGAGCGCGATGGCCGGCTTCCTTCATCGCCGTCACATATTCAGCGAAGCCAAGCTCGAGCAGCTTGCGCGCAATCGGGACCTTCCTCGTTGAAGAGACAGTCTTGATCCGGCGCAGGTTCGTTTCCCGGATGTGGAAATAAGGCACCTCGCAATCTAGAACCACGTCAGCGACCGCCAGTCCTGCGATCTCGTCGGAGCGGGCGAGCGTCGAAATCAGCAACGGCAGCACCCAGTAGCTTCCATCGTGGATCACCTCGTCGCCAGCTTCGAAGCGATTCCAGAGACCGGAGCACCCATACCAGACCGGGGTTTTCAACATCTGTCGCAATTCGTCGGGGTCCCATGGCAGGCGTCTGCTGTTCCGTTTCTGATTATTCCTTACGGAGTGGCGCTCGCCTTGCTTCTTCGGGTTGACCAAAGTTTTCCGGACCGCCGTGAAATTGAGGCCCTTAGGTGCCAGATCAGGATCGTTCCCTTCGAGATGGGTCACGAGCGCACTGATCCATGTCATGTGCTTGCGCTGGGTCGTGAGGGAGAGCCCGACATAGGGTAGCCCATCTGCGTCGGCAGTGGTGGGGTCCTCATTCCACTTCTCGCGAAGGGCATCCCCGCGGAGCAGGGCTTCTTCGATGGTTTCACAGACCTTCTCGCCCTTCTCGTCCTTGCGCTCGCGTCCATATACGACGGGAAGTCTTGGAAAGAGGTCCTTCATGGCGATCAGATGCTTCTGGGCAATGATGTTGACCGGAAGATCGCCGTTAGCCGCGATGAAAATCGCTACCGCGCCATTGATGTCGCGTACACGCGCTTTGTCCCACGCCCCGTCGCTGATCTTCTTCGCCAGTGCTTGCTGTGCATACGTGGAGAGAAGGGGTGCCGGGACCTGTGTCGGCTCGTCTTGCGACTTGGGTCCTTCAGCGGGTGTGACGTCGCTGCTCGTATCGGCCTCGCCGTGGCTTGCCGGGGCTGACCTTCCTTCCGTCTGGGCGAGCCGATCAAGCTGTGGTGGCAGAGGCCAGATATCCCCCTCGGAAAGAGGTGAGCCTAGTTCGCTGCACGCCTCGATGTTCGCGTTGCGATATGCGGCGGCAACCACCCTGCCGGATGCTGCAAGATTTCGCTCCCCAGGTTCGATGCCCTGGTCCTGCAAATCTTGCATGAGCTGGCCGCGCGATATGGGAAGCTGGCGCTTGTGGCGACAGGCGAGGGCGGTCAGGGCGTCTGCATCGGCCTCGCTCAGGCCACGCACGCGAAGCTCCTCGTAGCTCTCGAGGCTGCCGTCCAACAACTGCGGCTCGGTCGCGAGAAGGGTGAAGTAACGCGCATAGTGGCGATTGAACGAGAGATGGTCATCGACGCGCCCCGGCTCATGGAACTGCGCCATGATCACCCGGTCGAGCTCGCGCTCGAACGCACGCTTGTACAGGGCGGGCATGTCCTCCGCCTTCACGTTGCGCCGCACTATGGGCATCTGTTCCATCATCGCGTCCTTCGCCAGATTGAGTTCGGCTGCACGCGATCGGGCCTGCTGGGGGCTCGCCGTGCGCAGCGATAGCCTCACCATTGTATGACGGTTGGGAACAGAACCAAAACGCAGGCGGGATTTCCACCAGAAGACGGGGCCGCGACGATAGAGTGCCATGCCATGGAATTCCTGGCTGCGAGGAGCCGGGTGGGGCACGATGCGGGCACAATCTGTGGCACAATTTGTGGCACAATCGGCGCGCAAGATTCCCGACCGATTTCCTCGGTTGAAGGAAAACGGCGGAATTCTGCGGCTTATTGTCGAAAGCGACGAAAATTGGTCGGGGAGAGAGGATTCGAACCTCCGGCCCCTGCCTCCCGAAGACAGTGCTCTACCAGGCTGAGCTAC
>MDSZ01062976.1_pt1 | contig 17257 bp, 14 predicted proteins | sample 811201 | NCBI WGS metagenome assembly MDSZ01 (sample SAMN05326647, study PRJNA326480) | marine metagenome | isolation source: seawater | place: Indian Ocean: North | collected 2010
CAGCTTCCTCAAAATAACCCAGAGCAATAGAGTCATCGAGCCCGACACCATCACCGTTCGCATAACATGACCCTAACCATGCCTTTGCTTCGATATCACCCTTCTCTGACATCTCACTCCAAATTTCTACTGCCTCTGAAAATTTACCAGAAAAATATAAATCGCGAGCCGTTTCTAACGGGTTGGCACTATTCATTTTAGTAACTATCTCCTTTGTAACATTCGGCCGTCCATGACCGGCGCGTTCCATCCGTAGTTATGTTTCTTTGTAATAATATCAATCAAATATTTATGAAATTTAAGAAAATCAGGAGTTTCCACCAGCGGAAGCTCCTCATCAACGGTTTCAGGTGCCAAGGAAGTACCCCAGGACGCAAATTTAGAATGCGCATGTATAGCGGATTGCCCGACCATTTTAACGTTATCTAATATGGCTAAGTCGTTAGAAGAGATATTCGAATTAATATAACACCGTGCTAATGTCTTATTCATCCCGGTAGCCTGTACAACTACAATTACAGGTAGGTTATTCAACTCAGCACACAACAAGTTCGGGAACAGCCACGCTGGTTTTTTATCCCAGCTTGAAAATTTACAAAATTCATCAACAAATAGCTTCCAATTACAGTCAAAATCTAGCCAATGTTCCTCAGGGTTGCTTGCCAGCTTTTCTGAAATCTCTGCAATCTGCTTGATGTTAACACCCTGGTGCTTAGGCTCAACGCCTCGCGAACTAGGATCAACGTTGACAAGAAAGACCTTACCCAACTTCGTATAGTTGATCTGATGCAGCTTCTCAGGCACTAAGCCAGCGAACTTATACATCTCATCAGAATTTTCTCCATCGTCTTTAGCCCGCATTACTTTACTGTCTCGAGTATAATTACAAGAAGCTATAGTACACTTAGTTTGCTTTCCGGTTCGGCATTGCTCTGGGACAAATCTGCAGCCACCATGCTGATGTCTATTCAATCTAGCAGAATATTCGCCTTCATTAGTCTTTTGGATATGGACACCATGGAATCCAACAGTGAATGGAACCATATCACCAATATTTAGAAATTGTTGTTCAAGAGCAATTGCAATCCACTCTCTCGTCCAGAGTTGCTCATTCTCCATTTCTAAAAAAACTTTTGACCTAAAACTGACTGGGGGTAAAACCGTAGCCTCACCCAAAGAAGCTAAACAATCTCGGTAAGTCTCCTTTTCAGTCAAATTTAACCGCTCATCAAAATATCCCAAATCAGGATGAGCCAAATCAATTTGTAAAGACATAATCTTTTATCCAAAAGTAACAAAATAAAAACTGGCCCACAGATTGGGCCAGTTTAAGATTTTTATTTAATTATTCTGCAGGAACTGGCGATCTAGAGTCCTTCCTAGCTTTGTTCGCTGGAGGATCATAATCGGCTCGCCCACGATGAATAATTGCGTCCTTGGGAGCATCAGGTAGAGGCCCGTCTTGCATGAAGCGATTCAAAACATTTCCAGTTAGCTTGGAGATATTATTATCGCCACCATTCCATGGCAGCGAGCCGCAATATGCGATTGAACTAAACGCAAAACAAGCACCGCCATTTGGAGTTTCGTGATAGGCAATATCTGAGCGCACACGTGGATGTTGAGTGCCGTCAAGACCCTGCTGATTGAACCCAAAGTCTTCCATCACAAGAAGATAAGCTTCGGTATGTCTCCCTGCAGACGTGGCCACAACCAATGTGTGGGGTGGAGAACCTAGCATCGTGTCAACAATATCTAGCTCAGTACCAGCGGCACCGCCACCGACGAAACCAAAATTACCAAGCTTCTCATCAAAGTCGATACCTTCAAAGGCCCAAGATACCCTTGGATCATTCGACTCTTCAGTTCGCGAGTAATATGATGATATATCGAAGCCCTCTGATGACATTCCCGTGCCAGCCACAGAGTGTAGGTATCTACCACGATATCTCCACATTCCTCCGAGCTCACCCGTGCTCTGGTGATAATATTCACCTGGATCCGCTCTCCAAGTACGAATGCCAGACTCACATCGACGCATCTCAGTTACAACACCGCGACCGCGATCTTCGTAAGATGGATGATATGAGTGAATCCAATACCAAGCGTCAGCACCCATATACATCAGTCTACCACCTTGTTGTGTATAGTCATGTAGAGCGTCCAACTGTGGACCAGAATTATGTTCGGGATGTGAGCCTGTTATAACAACATTGTAATTTTCCAATCTTGCCAAACCGTCATAATTTACGTCCTCATCGGTAATACAATCATAGTCATATCCCATTTGCTCTAACCAACAAATTAGGTGTAAATCGGCCGGATACTGCCACGGTGCCTGCATCAGAAAATGATCATACTTCGGCCGAATGGATAAAATTGGTCGAAGACGTGTAGAAAGACAAATACCGGAACCATCAGTATGTGTATCGTAGATCGAACCACCATACTCACGATGTTCGCTGAGATACATATTCTGATCCTGCATTATTGGAACGCGGTAGACTAACAGTTCTGCTCCGCCGGCATTATTCGCCAAATGTTCGTTAGCATATGCCATATAGCTAATTGTAGGAACCATTACAGCGATCTTTGCCTGTTCCTTGCCAATTTCAGGCACGACCCAAAAAGGTATATAATCTTCATCACCCGCATCTGTTGTGATTTTGGCCGCATAAAACGCACTGTTTTGCCCTTCAGGTACATCCCATTCGAAATCAACGTCCCATCTAGCATCATCAATATCATCATCATGGAAATGAATAGCACCATACTCATCTTCGGCATGCTTCCAATCAAAATTGTGCCCTGTGAAATTATGGCCTGTCATTGCTCTCGTTGGGCAGTTTACAATGTCTAAATTGTATAAATAAGGACCCTTGTCTTTACCCATGATTGTATTAATGCCATCAGAAAAATCCCATGAGCCGACAATTACCTTTGCCAAATCCCCAGTAGGACCACAATTACGCCTCTCGGTCATCGCACGATTAGCGCCCATTTTCATTGTTTCGATATCCTGGCGACTTAAAGCTGCTCTAGACAATCGAGGGCTGTCAATCTTGCCATTATAATGCCCAGCCATTTTGATACCAGCGGGAACTGATGATTTCGCAAGAACTCCACCGTCGGTGGACTCTGTATAACATGCCACTGTGAACGGAACGCCAGGAGCATTTTTCACACCGCCTTTGATCGTTTTTTCTACGGGAGGTATCACAGGATCTAAAGCGTATTGTATCTGAGGCTCGTGATATAAAGTAGCTTTGCCAGTTGCCGCATCATAACTTGCAGCAACAAAATGCCAAGCGTGGTCTCGAATTGGAGCATTGGTGGTAATCTTTTCACCATTTATTCGCATCTCCAAACAACCTTGCTCATTTATAAACAAACCATAGCCCTGATTATCACACCACCGACCCATTAGGCCCTGCGCACCGTGTCGCCAATATTTTGGGTGCGTTTTAGGCGTTGTTGGCCAAATCCAACACTGCATTGTAAACGACTCTAGGTGAAAATGTGGCTTATCTTCTACGTCCCCATACGAGCCAGAATGTATTACCTGTCTACGGCCTGAATACTCACCGTTACAATCCGCCTCTACAGCTTCCTCTAGTAATCCCGGACCACGTGGGTTGGTATCACCATTAATCATTTTCATTATTTGAACCTTATATTTTTCAGGCCCATTACAATTTACGTAAAATTTAATTTTGTTTCCTGGATTTACACCAAACAAGTCAGCATAACCAGTTATTCTCATTGTTGAAACGTTACCACTAGGGTATAAGGTTCCATCAGGCATTTTAGTATCTCCCTTTTATACTATAAAAATTTAGTAGGCTTAAGTTACAGTCCAGTTGTCGTCTCTTCTCTTCCAACCCTCATGAAAGTGCTCGACTTGACCATCATGCTGATCCATCTCGTCAAGACGCATCAAAAAGATGTCATGTTGAGGGTCTTGTTCATTGTCATAAATAGTATCATTCACAAATTCTGGCGGAACACCCCGTACTCCAGCCAATCGAGCTATTCTCCAGGACTTATCTACCTCAGTACAAACAACAACGAGTTTTCCGTTTCCGTTTGCTGGCATTGCAGCCCTCATCCTCAATAAAACTCTATTCAACGTAAAGTCATCGTGTATTCCACCCGATACGTTAGTAGTATCGCCGGGTGTTTCGCACCGAAGAACTGAGCAACCTGCAACGCCCTTCATAGAGTCTATACACGCTTTATGTTCGGCAATCATTCGGCCGCGCTCATTAGAACCTTTTGGTGGTATTGATATCATTGTTAAACTCTCCCTAGCTTTCCCAATGACTAGTATAGTCATAGCTGTAATATCATATTCACATTAACAAGAAACACACCTTCATGTACAATGAGACAAATTACCACTGTCTGACTTTTTTAATCCACTGTCAGTGAAGAAAGATTCTCGCCATGAATAGTAAAACTTGACTCGATTATACAGTCAAGTGTTTTTCTATTACAGAGTCTGTCAATTCATCAATACTGCCTGATTCAACAACGCTGCCGTTGTCCAGCATTACAAAAGTATCGCCCAACTGCCTTGCAACCTTAATATGTTGCTCAGTCAATACAACAGTTATTCCCATTTCTTTATTCAACATTTTCAATGTCTGGCCAATCTCTGCGACTATGTTAGGTTGGATGCCTTCGGTTGGCTCATCTAAGATGAGAACTTTAGGATTCACGGCTAGTGCCCTGGCTATAGCCAGCTGCTGCTGTTGACCACCAGACAGTAACCCCGCTCTTCTGTCTAAGTTTTCTTTAAGATATGGAAATAACCTTGTACATATTTCCGGGACGTCCTGAACATCATCTTCCCTGGCAAAAGTTCCCAACAGTATATTTTCTCTAACAGTGAATTTACCCAGTATCTGTCTGCCTTGGGGTATATAACCTAAACCCAACTTGGCCCTTTGATCTGTCCTTAACTCTGATAAACTTGTGCCCTGTAACGCTATTTTACCGTCAGATTTAGTCGTTAATCCCATCATTGTCTTGACCAGGGTCGTCTTACCAACCCCATTTTTACCTAAAATACAAGAGCAGGTACCTTCTTCAATTTCTAACGATACCTCTTTAAGTATTCTTGTTCGACCGTAAAAAGACGAAACATTCTCCATAGTAAAGTACAATACTATTCCTCCGTACCTAAATAAACTTCACGAACAGCTTGATTTTTCTCTATCTCTTTTATGGACCCTTGCGCCAACAAAGTACCCATATGCATCACGGTAACAACATCCGCGATATCTCGCACGAAGCCCATATCATGCTCCACGACTAACAATGTAACGGTTTTTTTGAGCTCATTGAGCATTTGAACCGTTTTTTCTACTTCGCCCTCTGTCATGCCAGCTACTGGCTCGTCGAAGAGAATCAATTTTGGCCTCTTCATTAGAACCATACCAATTTCAAGCCACTGGGTTTCTCCGTGCGACAAGGTTCCTGCAACTATAGAGAGCCGCTGACCCAATCCAGTTAGCTCCAGAACTTCATCAAGCCTAGACTGAAGCTCAGAAGAAGAAAACTTAAGCATGTTTTTAAAAGGACTGACGACAGTACTAAACGCGACCTCTAGGTTTTGCCTGACTGTTAATTCTTTGAAAACGGCAGGAACCTGGAATTTCCTACTTATACCCATGTGTGCGATAACAGATTCATTCATACCGGTAATGTCGCGCATCGCATCGTAGTCACTATTTTTAAAAGAAATTGTACCGGATGTTGCTTTTAAACGCCCTGTGATAAGATCAATCGTGGTAGTTTTTCCAGCGCCGTTTGGACCTACTAGACAACTCAAAGTGCGCTCACTTAGAGAAAGGTTGAAGCCTCTAATCACTTCTATCCCAGAAAAATTCTTGTAGAGATCTTTTATTTCAAGTAAAACTGACATTTGGTTTTCCTAAAATTTTAAATTATGATGCCTTTTTGTTATCCAAGGTAGCAGACCTATCTTTCGGCGATATTGCTCCCATCAGAGCTTCAAAAATACTTGCAAGCCCATTTGGAAGAAAACGGACAACAATAATGAAAAAGAACCCTAGAATGAGCAACCACGCGTTCAAAAATTCATCTCCCAAGTAACTTTGCGCCCCTTGCACAATGAACGCCCCCATCATTGCCCACAACAGAGAGCCTCTACCACCAATTGCTGCCCAAATAACTATTGAAATACTAAATACCACGTCAAATTGAGCGTTCGAACAATATTGGGTTAAAATTACGTAACAACAACCTGCCACAGCTGCAACAAATGCTGAAATCGCATAGATAACGGTTTCGTACAAAGCAACACTGTATCCTAGAAACCTAACCCTCTCAGGATCGTTTTTTAGAGCTTGAACTACCAACCCAAACTTACTTTGAGTAAGAAGCTTGCACAAAATCGTTAGACCAACCAAAGCAACATATACTACCCAATAAGAAGCATAATCGTATGGATCGATCACAACACCAAAAACTTCTAAGGCATCTGGCGGAGTTATTCCATTACTTCCATTAGTCAAAAACTGTAAGTCTGTCACGATCATATATATCGCACTCAAAAGAGCGAGCGACATGATAGCAAAGAAAGGACCGGACACTCTACCACGAAACATCAGAAATCCAAAAATCACCGCAAATAGCGTGGGCACTCCCAAAGCTAACAGAATTCCGATTTCAGGGTTCCAAAAAAGCTCCCATAACCAAGGAAGCTCGGTAACTGAATTATTTAACATAAACGGAGGTATTCTATCATCCACATAGTCCTGGGATTGCAACTGCATCGTCATAGCCATTCCATATGAACCAAGACCGAAGGCTATACCCTGCCCTAGGTTCAAAATGCCTCCAAATCCCCAACACAAGCTCAGAGATAAAGCCAAAATGGCGTACACACCAAAAACCGATAATTGGTTTAATAAAAATACATCATCTCCAATTATCGTCGGCACAAATGCCAAGGCTATGAAAAGAGCAATATAAGCCCCCCACTGGTACTTTGTATTGTAATATATGTTACTGCTACCCATTATTTAAAATCCATCTAGCGTAGTTATCTTCTTGTTGCGGACGATCCTAGCAAGCCTTGTGGCCTGAAGCGAAGCAAAACAACAATTAATCCGTACAAAATGCCCCGGGCGAACGTGTCGTTAATAATCCATGCAAAAATTGATTGGACCTCTCCTGCTAAAACGCTCGCTAGTAATGTTCCGACTATTCCGCCTCCGCCGGAAACCACCATCATAAAGGCCTCGACGACGTAACTCATGCCCATTGTCGGCAAGACGATATTATAAGCTCCGAACAGCGCACCAGCAACACCAGCAAGACCGGCACCAATTGCAAACGTAACGGCATATACCCTACTCGAGTTTATACCGAAACTGGCTGCCATTTCTTTGTTTTGCGTAACCGCCCTTATCTGAATACCCATCCGCGTCTTGTAAAAGATATACCAGGTAATTATGAGTAATAGAATAGCAGAAATTATTAGAAAAATCCTGAAGGCAGAAATATTTATAATGCCAATTTCTACGTTGCTCTTTAAAAACTCCGGCACATCAATGTATTGCGGCGCACTACCAAAGATCAACCGCACACCTTGCATCAATACTAGCGATACCCCCCACGTGGCTAGCAAGGTATCCAAAGGCCTATCGTACAAGTGTCGTATCAAACTAAATTCTATAAACACCCCGATGAGCGCAACGACAACTGCTGCAATCGGGATACACAATAAAAATGGAACGCCGAGCGTTTGCATAATAAATGTTGTGTAGGCACCAAGCATAATCAGTTCCCCATGGGCCATGTTGATGACGCCCGCTGCCCCATAGACAACAGCAAGACCAATAGCAGCGATCAAAAATATGCTACCAATGCTAAGGCCTAAAATCAGTGAACTTGATAATCCCGCCAACATTTAAAAACTCCTAAAACCTCAATAGTCTACTTCATATAGTAGCTGGCCGCGAGTTGGCCAGCTACAATCTCAACATTTATTGATTACTTAGATCACGTCTACTTTAATTGTTCCGTCTGGCGCATGAAGACCATCAGCTTTACATACGCCCGCGTCTGGATAAATTGAATAAGGATCCGGCGCCACATGCTCAGCAGCTTCTTTAACAATTTTAAAGCTTCCGTCGCCTTGACACTGACCAATTTTCGGCTTCAACCAGCAATTAAAGTTGTCTGGGTCAATCCAAATTTTACCTTCCGGTGAAACGTCATCCTCAACGGCAACACCTGCGGTCATGTCACGAATACGCTCTGGGGTAACGTCGTTAGCTCCGTATTCAGCAATGGCCTTCTCAGTGGCATATTTAAACACATATGCAGATAGATATGTTTCTTCCATGTTATAGTGAGTTGTACCGTTTTTACCATATTTACTGGATAGGAACCCATCAACAAATCGTTCGTTAACAGCTCCTGGCATGGTCTGAAAATATGGTGCTGACAAGAAGTGACCTGCGCCGTATTCTGCGCCCATAGCCGCCGTTTCAATTTCACCCGTTGTTAATGATGCGATAGGCATTTTGTCTACATTAAAACCAGCCTGTTTGAACTGCCTGTGGAAGGCAATGTCAGATGCACCAACAACTGTTGAAAATATGAAGTCTGGATTTGTTGCTCTGATCTTTTCAAGAACAGGTCCAAACTCTGATGAACCTAGTGGTATGTATTCCTCACCAAGGAGCTCACCGTTAGACTGTCCCAACCAAACCTTCGCATTTTTGTTACTTTCCTTCGGCCAGACATAATTGGACCCAACAAAAAACGTTCTGGGACCAAACTGCTCAACCATATATGGAATTAGGTCGAAAGAATGCTGATTAGCTAAAGGACCCGTGTTCACTATATTTTGAGTACACTCTGCACCTTCATAACAGGTTGGATAGAACAGCAGGTTGTCATATTTCATTACTGTTGGAGCAATCGCCTTACGGCTAGCCGAAGTATAGCATCCAAAAATTGATATTACTTTATCTTTAAGGATCAATTCTTTTGTCTTAGCTGAATAAACTTTGAAGTCCGACTTTGCATCCACGATCACGGGTTCAATTGGGTGACCATCGATACCGCCCGCGTCGTTAATTTCGTCTATTGCATACTGCATTACAAGAGTAGAGTCTTCCTCCGGTACGGCTAACGCTCCGGTTAATGAAAAGAGTAAACCAACTTTAATGGGTTCGCCTTTTTTCAACGTGTTCGCAGCATAAGCTGGAGTCGGTAGCCACACATGCGGAGCCGCCACACCAACAGCAGCTGCTGCCGCACTGGTTCTTAAAAGTTTCCTTCGAGAAATAGACATTTTTTATTCCTTAATTTTGATGTTTCAATAAAATTTCATCCGTTATCTACAATAATGAGCAGATGGTATTTAACGGCATCACCACCCTTTAGTGTTTTTATCTTTTGAACTTTGTTAAATCGTTCACAGATTGCACTTTGGTATAAGGGAGACTTGGTTTAGTTACTTCGTTTATTTTAATTTCACTGGTGTTATTTCCTAAGAGTAAAAATTAATTCCTCCATATACAAAGATTCGTAATTTTTTTGCAAATAAAAAATCCTAATATCAAATCCATCCAATGTGAATATGTTGCTAAACATGTTTTAACATTTTGTTTTTATTGAACTATTTGTAAAATTCTTCAAATTACCAGTCCAGCAAATATTTGTGATCTTGCTTGTTGTTGTGGATAAAAATGTATTATTCACACTAAAATCTATGATAAAATCCGTGAAAAGTGTCTTTAATTAAAATGAAATAGCTCATAAGATGCGCAAAACGAAATAAAATTGCCTAAACTTTAAGCATTCTAAACATTATAGTCCTAAATTCGATCATGCACTTTATTAATATGCAAACTAGTTGACCGAATAAAGATAATTTCTCGTAAGTGGTACGGCTTCTTGCTTTTTGCTTATCTGCACCTGAAAAACAACTTGCTGGTAGTGTCGAAATGAAATCTCACAGGCAATTAAGTAGTAACGCCACATACGGCAAAATCTTTCGTCATATATTTCTTTTATTTTTTCTTCATTTTCCGAAAAACGTTTATGCCAGTGATGCAAGGTTTTGGCGTAATGTAGGCGCCAAACCTCAATGTCGGTAATATAAAGATAATTCCGTTCGACATTTGCAACCATTTCAGACATCGCCGGAGTATATCCGCCGGGAAAGATATATTTTTCAAGCCACGGACTAGTATTTCCAGGAGGAGACATCCGACCAATTGTGTGTATCAAAGCTATCCCATCTTTGTTAAGTTTCTTTTCAATTGCATCAAAAAAATCCATATAGTTGGATGTTCCAACATGCTCAAACATTCCTACAGACACTATCCTGTCAAAAGTACCAAAGTCGGCGCGGTAATCTAAAATTTTAAACTTTACCTTATCTTGCAGACCTTCTTTTATCGCTCTTGCGTCAGCTATTAATTTTTGCTCTTCACTGAGCGTAATACCCACCACATTGACGCCATAATCCCTTGCTAACGTCAATGATAAGCCGCCCCAACCACAGCCAATATCAAGAACGGTCATGCCCGGCTTCAGCAACAACTTTTTTGCAATATGCGTTTTTTTATTTATCTGAGCTTGCTCAAGAGTGTCATCATCTCTCTGAAAGTACGCACAAGAATATTGTTGATCCTCATCTAAAAATAATTTGTATAGTTCAGGAGATAAATCGTAGTGATGCTCCACATTTTTTTTAGAAAGCGACGGCAGATTGCTCCTTTGAAACCAAAACAATAATTTGCTTCTGAAGGCCATAAACTGCGACATACGACTATCTGGCTGGTACGAGATATTTTTTGTAAACAAACTTAACAGGCCATACAAATCGTCATTTTCAATAAGAATCGAATTGTCCATGTAAGCCTCGCCCAGAGCCAGATCAGGATTCAAAACCAGACTTCTCAAAATCCGTCGATCCTTTATGGTAACACGGACCTTTTTATCACTCGGATTGCCAAAAGTAAGAACTTCGCCCTCGGGAAGCTCAATCTCAAGATGACCAACCTTGATTAGGGGTCTGATTAAATAACTTAAAATTTTTATCCACACTTTAAACTCTTATACTTTTGTTCTTGTACTACGCAGTCTGAACATTGACTATTCGATCCATGACCAAACGCCGAAGTTAGAAAACCTTCGTAATAAAAGAAAAAGGAGAGCGCAAATGTAAAGACTTTTTTCGCACAAAAAACATTTTTTCATGATTAAGAGCAAATTTTATGAGATATCTTCTTTGCAAATAAACAAGTGTACGCTGTTTCATGTGATCAAAGAAATTATCTTTTCAATATGCCAACTGGTAATATTGATGTTTCATTGAGGTGGAATTTGTTTCATTTTAGTAATTTTCCTCTTGACTCCCAACCGCTGTGAGGAGACCCTTAATCCCGAAGTATTTTAATCGAAAACACGGGAGTGAAAAGATGGCTAGAACTATACGAGACCTGGTAGATCGTTTTTATGCGATCGTAAATGGGGCAGAAGGAGATTTTTCGGAAATTTTCACTGAAGATTTTACGCTAGGAATAATGGAAGGTTTTCCCTTCGGTGGCGATCACAATGGTTTAGCAGCAACCAATAAATTTTTCGAAGATTTCAGTGCTTATTTTGACTTTTGGACCGTAGAAACAGACAAATTCATAGAAGTTGATCCCTCAAACATTATTGTAACGGGAAAATATATATCAAAAGCAACATCGACTGGACATCCTCTTGATATGGAGACGGTGCATTTTTGGACTGCATCGGACGGCATGCTTACAAGCTACAAGCATTTCTGTGATACTGCAAAAGTTTCAGTAGCGTTAGACCACAAAGTACCACAGTATGCGTAGTTGATGAGCATAGGTGGGCCGTTAAAAGAGCTTAGTAGTTATTAATACAGTTTTTGTAATTTGGTCAATTGGGAGTGAGACCGCTAATACTGATGCGTGTGGCTCAATAGCACACTTGCCTTTCACTTGAATGAAATTTATGTTCATCACAGTTTACATTCCTTTTGTGTTGCGGCAAAGAATCAGTTTATGTTTCAAAAGGTAGTTTTATCCGGTTTGTATTACTTTCGGACAAAAGAACTTGTTAAAAAGTGGAGTTTCACAGCATGTGTGGAATAGTTGGTCTGTTTTTGAAAAACAGTGAACTTGAAAATAGCTTGGGGTCAATGCTTAGCGAAATGCTGGTGACAATGACTGACCGGGGCCCTGACAGTGCGGGCATAGCGATTTATTCTTCCCAAAACGAGGGTAAGTCAAAATTTACAATACAGTCAGACAATCCTGATGCAGTCTTCCCGAATATGAAAATTGAACTGGAAAACAGTCTGAATTCTCCAGTATCAGTGGAAATCAATGATACCCATGCGGTGCTATCAGTGGATGATACGATGACTGAAAAATTATCCGAGGCGTTGAGATCTATTGATCCAAAAATTAGAATTATGAGTAGGGGGAAATCGTTAGAAATTTACAAGGAAGTGGGTTTGCCGAAAGAAGTGACAAGCCGATTTAAAATAAAAGAAATGCGCGGCAGACACGGTATTGGACATACGCGGATGGCCACCGAATCCGCAGTCACCACCATGGGAGCTCATCCTTTTAATACGGGACTTGACCAGTGTTTAGTGCATAACGGATCATTGTCTAACCACAATTCATTAAGGCGAAGATTAAGACGGGAGGGCGTTCACATTGAAACGGAAAATGACACTGAAGTTGGAGCGGCTTATTTGACATGGAAGATGCAAAATGGGGCAACTTTGGGCGAAGCATTAGAGAGCTCGTTGAGTGACCTGGATGGTTTCTTTACTTTTGTAGTTGGAACAGAGAATGGTTTTGGTGTTGTGAGAGATCCAATAGCTTGCAAACCGGCGGTAATGGCAGAATCTGAACACTATGTAGCTTTCGGCAGCGAATATCGTGCGCTTGTAAATCTCCCGAATATCGAAAACGCAAAGGTCTGGGAGCCGGAACCTGAAACTGTGTATTTTTGGAACCATTAAAATGTTAACATTTAACTTGGAAGAACAAAGTCTGCGCAAATTGAATAATGATTTGCATGACCAATCTCACAAAACGAACCAAACCGTGTGGGAAATAATTAATCCGAAGGGCAGCCACGCTATTGCGGTTGGTATTGATGCTCCAATCGAAGTGAACATTAAAGGGTCTACTGGTTATTATTGTGGCGGGATGAATAAGCAAGCGACAATTAACGTAATGGGTTCGGTTGGGCCGGGTGTTGCTGAAAATATGATGAGTGGGAAAATTGTAGTGGAAGGCGACGCAAGTCAATATGCCGGTGCCACGGGGCATGGTGGACTGTTAGTTGTAAAGGGAAATGCTTCCTCAAGATGTGGAATTTCCATGAAGGGGATAAACATTGTCGTCCACGGCAATATTGGACATATGTCGGCATTTATGGCGCAATCGGGTAATTTAGTCGTTTGCGGCGACGCGGGTGATGCTCTGGGTGACAGTTTGTATGAAGCACGATTGTTTGTTCGTGGTAGTGTAAAAAGCCTTGGAGCCGATTGCATTGAAAAGGAAATGAGACAAGAACATCTTGACTTGCTTAAAGGTTTACTGTCTGACGCCGAGTGTAATGCGAGGCCAGAGGAGTTTACCCGCTACGGGTCAGCTAGAAAACTTTATAATTTCGATATTGATAATTCAGGTGCTTATTAAGGTTTAATTTTATGAATAAAATGGATAAAGATACCATTCCCCTAACAACCCCTCGGTATTCAGCCACGTTCACTAAGGATGTAAATAGCGATATCCGCAGAGCGGCCGCTACTGGTATTTACGATATAAGGGGCGGTGGAGCAAAAAGAAAGTTACCGAGCTTTGATGACCTACTATTTCTGGGTGCATCTATTTCCCGGTATCCTTTAGAAGGTTACAGAGAAAAGTGTGAAACTAATGTTTCAATAGGAACAAGATATGCAAAAAATCCCATTGAACTAGACATACCAATAACTATTGCAGGTATGAGTTTTGGCGCTCTTTCAGGGCCAGCAAAAGAGGCTCTCGGACGAGGTGCATCTGCTGCTGGGACTTCAACGACTACCGGCGATGGAGGTATGACCCCCGAAGAACGCAGTCATTCGAATAAGTTAATTTATCAATACCTTCCATCGCGCTACGGAATGAACCCAGACGACTTGAGAAAGGCAGACGCTATAGAGATAGTTGTTGGCCAAGGTGCTAAACCTGGTGGGGGTGGCATGTTATTGGGGCAAAAAATCTCTGATCGGGTTGCGGAAATGCGTAACTTACCCAAGGGAATAGATCAGCGATCCGCTTGTAGACATCCTGACTGGACCGGTCCAGATGATCTGGAGATTAAAATTTTAGAATTGAGAGAGATTACAAACTGGCAAGTACCAATATACGTTAAAGTGGCTGGAGCTCGTCCATATTATGATACGACTTTAGCAGTAAAGGCTGGAGCGGATGCTGTAGTGCTAGATGGCATGCAAGGCGGCACTGCCGCTACACAAGACGTTTTTATAGAACACGTTGGACAGCCTACAATAGCAATCGTTAGACCGGCGGTTAAAGCTTTACAGGATTTGGGAATGCACCGAGAAATCCAATTAATTTTGTCTGGCGGAATACGTAATGGTGCTGACGTAGCCAAAGCGATGGCTCTGGGAGCCGATGCTGTCGCAATTGGTTCAGCTGCGCTGATAGCTCTGGGAGACAATGATCCAGCATTAGAAGCAGAATATAATAAATTAGGAACAACAGCTGGAGCCTATGACGATTGGCAAGAAGGAATGGATCCTGCAGGAATAACTACCCAAGATCCAGATCTTATGAAAAGGTTTGACCCGATAGAAGGCGGCCGGAAATTGAGAAACTACCTAAAAGTTATGACCTTGGAGGCACAAACTATAGCTAGAGCCTGTGGAAAGAATCATTTACACAATTTGGAACCGGAAGATCTAGTGGCGTTAACAATGGAAGCGGCAGCGATGGCGCAGGTGCCTCTTGCTGGAACTGACTGGTATCCTGGAAAACCTGGAACGTCATATTAGTAATTTGTTGCAACATTGTAGTTTATAACGAACAAAAGAAAACTTGGAGAAGATAATGACTAAAGACTTAGCTGCATTTGCCAAAGAAAAAGGCATAAAATATTTTATGATCTCGTACACCGATTTGTTTGGAGGTCAGCGGGCTAAGCTGGTACCAACGCAAGCAATCGCTGATATGCAGGACGAAGGTGCAGGTTTTGCCGGTTTTGCGACCTGGCTAGATTTTACACCCGCACATCCAGACATGCTCGCAGTTCCAGACCCAAGTAGTGTTATACAACTCCCTTGGAAACGAGAAGTCGCATGGGTCGCAGGGAATTGCGTAATGGAAGGTGAAGACGTTGCGCAGGCCCCAAGAAACGTATTGAGACGCCTTATCGATGAGGCCGCTGCTGACGGAATGCATGTTAAAACAGGCATTGAAGCTGAATTCTTCTTGTTGTCACCGGATGGATCACAAATATCTGACGAATACGACACCGCGGCTAAGCCATGCTACGATCAGCAGGCAGTGATGCGTCGTTATGACGTAATTAAAGAAATTTGTGACTACATGCTTGAATTGGGTTGGGGTCCTTATCAGAACGATCACGAAGACGCTAACGGTCAATTTGAAATGAATTGGGAATTTGACGATGTATTAGCGACTGCGGACAAGCATAGTTTTTTTAAATTCATGACAAAATCTGTTGCCGAAAAGTATGGATTTCGTGCGACGTTTATGCCTAAGCCTGTTGAAGGTTTAACTGGTAATGGATGTCATGCCCATATATCTGTCTGGGATGCTCCGGGTTCAAAAGCAAAGACAAATGTGTTTGCAACTACTCCAAGTAAAGATAGTCAAACGTCTGAACTTGGATTATCAGAGAAAGGAAGACACTTCCTTGGCGGAATAATGAAGCACGCATCGGCGTTAGCGGCAATAACTAACCCGACAGTAAACAGCTACAAGCGCATAAATGCTCCCAGAACTATGTCAGGAGCAACTTGGGCACCCAACTCAGTCACATGGACTGGAAATAACAGAACTCATATGGTGCGTGTGCCGGGTCCGGGTCGTTTCGAGCTAAGATTAGCAGATGGTGCAACAAATCCCTATCTGCTACAGGCTGTTATAATTGCAGCTGGTTTGTCTGGTATCAGGTCAAAATCTGACCCGGGCAAGCGTTACGACCTGGATATGTATGCTCAAGGGCACACGGTTCGAGGCGCGCCAAGATTACCATTAAATATGCTTGACGCACTTCGCGCTTATGACAAAGACAAAGGTCTGAAAGATGCAATGGGTAAAGAGTTTTCCGACGCTTACTTGAAGCTCAAAATGGAAGAATGGAATTCTTTTGTTTCACATTTTTCATCTTGGGAAAAGGAAAATACTCTAGATATTTAATATCTGAGCGCAACTTTTTAATTTATATGTTTTTCAGAGACAAGAACTCTAGCGGTTCAATGTTCTGAACTTCATTTAGTAAAGGCTTAATATTGAAGTATTAAAAATTAGACTAAAAGAATTTTCTAGCCGGTTATCCATCTTGGCATATAACTACTGATTTAGTGACCCCAGCAAGCTCTTAGTTGAGTTTCTAAAAAATGAATCTCCAGAGGAGTTTTGGAATATTTCCTTTATTTGTGTAATTGAATTTGTGATAAGAGGTTAAGCTGTCAAACTTTCTAATTCCTCTATGTTATTCGCTCTAAAGGTAGCAGTTAATGTATTAGCCAAAAGACAAGCTATCGTCATGGGCCCAACACCACCTGGAACTGGAGTTATCGCACCTGCGACAGCTGCACAGCTATCATAGTCGCAATCACCAACAAGACGAGTACCACCTAGTGGCTTGTCAATACGATTAATACCCACATCAATTACTGTGGCACCGTCTTTAATCCAATCTCCGGTAACCATCTCTGCTCGACCAACAGCCGCAACTACGATATCAGCCTTCTTAACTACATCTTTTAGGTCTTTAGATCTCGAGTGTGCTATTGTGACAGTACAGCTGTCTCCGAGTAATAACTGTGCCATAGGCTTTCCGACAATGTTTGAACGACCAATCACAACTGCATCCAGTCCAGACAAAGAAACATGATAATCACGTAACATCATCAAACAACCCAAAGGTGTGCATGGCACCATTGATTTTTGGCCAGTACCAAGCAGCCCAA
>MDSZ01183237.1_pt1 | contig 17257 bp, 17 predicted proteins | sample 811201 | NCBI WGS metagenome assembly MDSZ01 (sample SAMN05326647, study PRJNA326480) | marine metagenome | isolation source: seawater | place: Indian Ocean: North | collected 2010
CGCCGCCATCGGAGGCTTTTTCGATGATGCGGCGGCCGCCGTCGCCGGCCATTTGGACGCCGGCCGGCGGGTCGTCGTGTTAAGCGAGGGCGACCCGCTGTTCTACGGCTCCTACATGCATATCCATCACCGCCTGGCCGGTCGCTATCCGACCGAGGTGGTCGCCGGCGTCACCGCCATGTCCGGCTGTTGGTCGGCGGCAGGTGTGCCGATTTGTCAGGGCGACGACATTGTCACGGTCTTGCCGGCGACATTGGAGGCGGCGGAATTGATCCGTCGCCTGGCCGACAGCGAGGCGGCTGTGATTATGAAGCTGGGCCGCCATTTGCCAAAGGTGCGCCAGGCGATCCACGACGCCGGCCGCTTGGCCGACGCCACCTATGTGGCGCGCGGCACGATGGCGGACAGTGAAATCATACCCTTGGCCGAGATCGGTGCGACGACGGCACCCTATTTCGCGCTGGTCTTGGTCGCCGGCTGGCGGGACCGGCCATGAGCGGGCGGTTGGCGGTGATCGGGCTCGGCCCCGGCGATGACGCCTATTTGACCGCCGAGGCACGTGCAGAAATCGCCGGCGCCGAGATGTTTTACGGCTACGCCCCCTATCTGGCGCGGTTGGCCTTGCGCGGCGATCAAACCGCCCATGCCTCCGACAATCGGGCCGAACTAAGCCGCGCCGAGGCGGCCTTGACGGCCGCCGCCGCCGGCGCCCGGGTGGCCGTCGTCTCGGGCGGGGACCCCGGCGTCTTCGCGATGGCGGCGGCGGTCTGCGAGGCCATCGACCACGGCCCGGCCGCCTGGCGCGAGGTGGAGATCGCGGTGGTGCCGGGAATCACCGCCATGCTCGCCGCCGCCGCCCGGGTGGGGGCGCCGCTCGGCCATGATTTTTGCGCCCTGTCCTTGTCCGACAACTTGAAGCCGTGGGATTTGGTTTGCCGCCGCCTGCGCGCCGCCGCCGACACCGGCATGGTGGTCGCCCTCTACAACCCGGCGAGTCGCTCCCGCCCCTGGCAATTGGTCGAGGCGCTGCGGACTTTGGCCGCTTCCCTGGCCCCCGACACCCCGGTGATTTTCGCCCGCGCGGTCGGCCGGCCGGATGAAACGGTGACCGTCACCACCCTGGCGGCGGCGCCTGAGGAACCGGCCGACATGGCCACCTGTGTGATCGTCGGCGGCCCGCTGACCCAGCGGATTGAGCGGCCAGGCCGAAGGCCCTTGGTCTATTCGGCGCGGGCCGTGCCGGAGGCGCGCCAATGATCGATCCAGGTCAAGGCGGCTGGCACGTCAGCGACGCTCGGCGCCGGCGGCAGGGCCGGCCGCGCGAACATATAGACCGGCAAACCGAGGGTCCGGGCGGCGGCCAATTTGCCGGCGGCGGCCGACCCACCGCTGTTTTTGGCGATCACCGCGTCGATCCGGTATTCGCGCATCAGGCGGGTCTCGTCTTCCGCCGCGAAGGGACCGACCGCTTGGATGTAGCGGACGTCCGGCACCGCCAGGGGCGGCACGATCGGATCGACACTGCGCACCAGGTAACGGTGCTGGGGAAAGTCGACCACGGGTCCCAATTCCTGGCGGCCCATGGCCAGGAACAGGCGCTTTGGCGCGGGCCCGATTTGGCCCAAAGCGGCGGCCAAGCCGGCCACCTCGCGCCAACGGTCGCCGGCGCCTGGCGTCCACGGCGGGCGGCGCAGGGCCAGCAAGGGGCAACCGGCCAAGGCCGCCGCCGCGACCGCGTGTTCCGACATTCGCGCGGCGAAGGGATGGGTGGCGTCGACCAACAGATCGACTCGCTCGGCGGTCAAATGGGCGGCCAAGCCGGTCGCCCCGCCGAAACCGCCCAGCCGCACCGGCACCGGCTGGGCCACCGGCGCCTGGGTGCGGCCGGCCAAGGACATGGTAACCGTCAGATCGCCGCGCGCCGCCAAGGCACCGGCCAATTGGCGCGCCTCGGTGGTGCCGCCGAGAATCAAGAGATGATGGCTCATGACGATTTCTAGGGACAAAACCCCGGCTTCGCCAACCGCAAAATGGCTAACCGTGGTCGGGATCGGCGCTGACGGCCTGGCCGGGCTTGGCGACAGGGCGCGCGCCGCCATCGCCGGCGCCGACCATGTTTTCGGCGGGACCCGCCACCTGGCCCTGGCGGCCCGGTTGATCGAGGGCGCCGCGGTGCCCTGGCCAAGCCCTTTCGACCCCGGCATGGCCGCTGTCCTCGCCTGGCGCGGCCAGCCGGTCTGTGTGCTGGCCTCGGGCGATCCGATGTGGCATGGCGTCGGCGTGACCTTGGCCCGCCATGTCGCGGCCGATGAAATGGTGGTGATCCCGGCGCCCTCGGCCTTCAGCCTGGCGGCGGCGCGGCTGACCTGGCCGCTGGCCGAGGTGGCGACCCTTTCGCTGCATGGCCGGGCGCTGGCCCATCTGCGGCCGCATTTGGCGCCCGGGCGCAAGCTTTTGGCGCTGACCTCCGACGGCGCCGGGCCGGCGGCCATCGCCGACTATTTGACCGCGCTGGGTCTCGGCCACGCCACGCTCACCGTGTTGGAGGATTTGGGCGGCCCGGCGGAACGCGTGCGGCAGAGGCCGGCGGCCGATTTCGACCTCGGCTCGGTCCATGACCTGAATCTGGTGGCGATTGAATTCACCACAGCCGGCGCGGCCGCGATCCTGCCCGCCGCGCCCGGCCTGCCCGATGACTGGTTCGCCCATGACGGCCAATTAACCAAGCGGGAATTGCGCGCCCTGACCCTATCCGCGCTGCGCCCGACCGCCGGGCAACGGCTCTGGGATATCGGCGGCGGCGCCGGCAGTGTCGCCATCGAATGGCTACTGGCCGGCCCGGCGATGGCGGCGATCGGTATCGAACGGGTGGCCGCGCGCGCCGAGGGCATGCGCGTCAACGCCGAAAACCTGGGCGCGCCCCAACTCCAGGTGGTGGTCGGCGCGGCGCCGGCGGCGCTCGCCGATTTGCCGCGCCCGGACGCGATTTTCATCGGCGGCGGCGGCAGCCAACCCGGTGTCATGGCCGCCGCCCTGGCCGCCCTGCCGGCCGGCGGCCGGCTGGTCGCCAATGCCGTGACCCTGCAAATGGAGGCGATCCTGGCCGATTGCCACACCACCCACGGCGGCCAGTTGCGGCGGATCGCGGTGCAACACGCCGAAGCGGTCGGCCGCTTAACCGGCTGGCGGCCGGCGATGCCGGTGACTCAATGGATGTGGCGGAAACCATGACCGTGCATTTTATTGGCGCCGGCCCCGGCGCGGCCGATTTGATCACCCTGCGCGGGCGCGATTTGCTGGCCCGGGCGCCGGTCTGTCTTTACGCCGGCTCGATCGTGCCGGCGGAAATCCTGGCCCATTGCCCGGCCGGCGCCCGCCTGGTCGACACCGCGCCCCTGTCCCTCGATCAGATCGAGGCCGAGTTTATCGCCGCCAACCAAGCCGGCCACGACGTCGCCCGCCTGCATTCCGGCGATCTCGCCATGTGGAGCGCGGTGGCCGAGCAAATCCGCCGGCTGGAAGGTTTGAACATCGCCTATACGCTGACCCCCGGGGTGCCGGCGTTCAGCGCCGCCGCCGCCGCCTTAGGGCGGGAATTGACCTTGCCGGCGCTGGCCCAGAGCCTGGTGTTGACCCGCCTCGACGGGCGCGCCTCGCCAATGCCGGCGGGCGAGACCTTGGAAGCGTTCGCGCGCTCCGGCGCGACCTTGGCCCTGCATTTGGCGATTCACCGCCTGGACGAGATTGTCGCCCGCCTGACCCCGTTCTATGGCGCCGATTGTCCGGTCGCTATCGTCGCGCGGGCCAGTTGGCCGGACCAGGTGGTCCTGCGCGGCCGCTTGGACGATATCGCGGCGCGCTTCGCCGAACAGGAGATCGCGCGCACGGCGATTGTTCTGGTCGGGCCGGCCCTGCGCGACGACTGGCTCCGCGACAGCGCCCTTTACGCCGCCGACTACCCGCGCCGTTTTCGTGGAGAGGCGCCATGAACTGGGCGCAGCGGCGCCTGGCCGCGCAGCGCGCCGGCGCGGTCGAAGACCAGAATTTCAAGGGCACTGTCGCTGCCGGCCAAGACCGGCGCGGCGACCGTCCAGGCGCGTTCGGCGATGGCACCGCCCAAATCGAGGCCGCCGGCGCGGGCGATATCGAAGGCACCGGCGACGCTAGGCGCGGCGGCCAAACGGCGGCGAAGCGTGGCCGCCGCCCCAATCTCGCCGGCGAGTTCGGCCAAAGCGGCCATATCGGCGCGGCCGCGTTTGGAATGCACATCGAGCATGCCTTGGGCCAGCTTGGTCATTTTGGCGACACCGCCGGCGACGGTCACCCGCGACACCGGGTGGGCGCGCAGGTATTTCAACATGCCGCCGATGAAATCGCCCATGTCGATCATCTGGCGGTCCTCGAGGCCATGGAAGGCGCGGGCGGCCGCTTCGGAACTGGCGCCGGTGGCGCCGATCACATGGCTATGGCCGGCGGCGCGGGCGACGTCGATGCCGCGATGAATCGAGTGGATCCAGGCCGCGCAGGAATAGGGGATGACCACCCCGGTGGTGCCCAAAATCGAAATCCCGCCGACAATGCCCAATCGGGGGTTGAGGGTGCGCGCCGCCAAAGCGTCGCCGCCGGGGACCGAAATCTCGACCTCGAAATCGACGCCGCCGCCGGTCAGCGCCGCCGCTTCGCCAAGCGCGGCGCGGATCATTTGGCGCGGTACCGGGTTGATGGCGGCCTCACCCGGGGCCACCGGCAAGCCCGGCAAGGTCACCGTGCCGACCCCCGCGCCGGCGCGGAAAATCACCCCTTGGCCGGCCGCCAGGCGGCGCACCAACACCACGATGACGGCGCCATGGGTGACATCGGGATCGTCGCCGGCGTCCTTGACCACGGCGGCCATCGCCCGGTCGCCGTCGCGCCAGTGATCGGCCAGGGCGAAGGCGGCGGTTTGACCGCCCGGCAAGGTGATGTCGACGGGATCGGGGAAATCGCCACCGCCAAGGGCGATGGCCGCGGCCTTGGCGGCGGCCGTCGCGCAGGCGCCGGTGGTCCATCCCCGGCGCAAATTTTCGCCCTTGCCGATCATGGCGAAATCTATAGGACAAGCGAGCTTCACCGTCACCCGCAAAGCCCGCGCCCATGACCTTGTCCCCCGCCCTTGATCGCCTTTTGGCCGCCCAGCCGCCGTTTCGGCCGGGCGAGGTGTGCTTGGCCGGCGCCGGTCCGGGCGGGGCCGACTGCCTGACCCTCGGTGTGGCGGCGGCCCTCGCCGCCGCCGACGCGGTGGTTTATGACGCGCTGGTTGACCCGACGGTCATCGCCCTGGCGGAAAAGGCCGAGCATCATTTCGTCGGCAAACGCGGCGGCCGGCCGTCGATCAAACAACCGGCCATCAACCAATTGCTGGTCGACCTCGCCGGCGCCGGCAAGCGGGTGCTGCGCTTGAAGGGCGGCGATCCGTTTTTGTTCGGCCGCGGCGGCGACGAAGCGCTGGCGCTGACCCGGGCGGGGGTGCCGTTCCGCGTCTTGCCGGGCGTCACCGCCGCTTCGGGCGCGGCGGCGGCGGCGGTCATTCCGACCACCATGCGCGGCGTCAACAAGGCGATCATCCTGGTCACCGGCCACGCCGCCGCCAGCGATGACGATGTCGATTGGGCGGCGCTGGCGGCGAGCGGCCAGCCAATGGTGATTTACATGGGGCTGCGCAATCTGCCGCTGATCACCGCTGCGCTGCTGGCCGGCGGCCTGGACCCGGCGACGCCAGCGGCGGCGGTGATGTCGGCGACCCTGCCGGACCAAAAAGTCGTCGTCTCGACCTTGGGCGCGATCGCCGGTGCGGTGGCGCGCGCCGGGTTGCACGCGCCATCCTTGATCTTCATCGGCGACATCGTCGACCTGCGGGCCCAGCTTTTGCCGGCGTTGGCGCCATGACCGCCGGCGTGATCATTGGCGCGGCGCGCTCGGGCGCCGGTAAGACCAGTGTCACCATTGGCTTGCTGCGCGCGCTTCGCGACCGCGGCCTAGAGGTCGCCGGCGCCAAATCCGGCCCCGATTACATCGACCCCGGGTTCCACGCCGCCGCCAGCGGCGCGCCGGGGGTCAATCTGGATAGTTGGGCGATGCCGCCGGCGGTGTTGGACCATGCGCTGGATACCAGCCGGCGCGGCCGTGACCTGGTCATCGTCGAAAGTGCCATGGGCCTGTTCGACGGCATTGACGCACCCGCCGGACGAAGCGGCGCGGCCGCCGATCTGGCCTGCCGCTATGGTCTGCCGGTGGTGCTGGTCCTCGACATCTCCGGTCAGTCGCGCAGCGCCGCCGCCGTCGCCCATGGCTTCGCCAGCTTCGATCCCGCGGTGAGCATGGCCGGGGTGATTTTGAACCAAGTCGCCAGCGACCGCCATTACGACCAGGCCGCCGCCGCCATCCAGGCGCGCGGCATACCGGTGTTCGGCGGAATCCGGCGCAACGCCGAGATGGCCTTGCCAGAACGCCACCTTGGCCTGGTGCAAGCCGGCGAGCACGCCGATTTGGAAAACTTCGTCAGCCGCCTCGCGGCGACCATCACCCAGTGGGTCGATCTGGACGCGGTGGTCGCCGCCGCCCGTCCGCTGGCAATGCCGCCACCGGCGGCGGCCGGCGGCGGCATGATCGCCCCGCCGGGCCAGCGCATCGCCCTCGCCCGAGACCGCGCCTTCAGCTTCGTCTATCCACATTTGCTGCGTCACTGGCGGGCCTCCGGCGCCGAGATCGTGCCTTTTTCGCCACTCGCCGATGAAGCGCCGGCGCGCGGCTGCGATGTCTGTTGGCTGCCCGGCGGTTATCCCGAACTGCATGGCGGCGCCCTGGCGGCGGCGGAAAACTTTCGCGCCGGCATGCGCCGTTTTGCCGCAGGCTTCCCGGTGCATGGCGAATGTGGCGGCTTCATGGTGTTGGGCACCGGCCTGCAAGACGCCGCCGGTGACCGCCATGAAATGTTGGGCTTGCTGGGCCATGAAACCAGTTTCGCCCAGCGCAAAATGAATCTTGGCTATCGCCGGGCGCGGCTACGCGCCGATTGTCCCATCGGCCGCGCCGGCACGGTGTTGCGCGGCCATGAGTTCCATTATTCGCAGGTGCTGACGGCCGGTGAGGCACCGGCTTTGGCCGACCTCAGCGACGGTGTCGGCAGAGACCTTGGCGCCGGCGGCGGCCGTCGCGGGCGGGTCAGCGGAGGGTTTTTCCACGTCATCGCCGGCGACGGTTAACAAGCCGCTGGGTGATTGCCAAGCGCGCCCAGAACGCTTATTTCTCCGAGCGGTTTAGGACGGGCGGATCACAGACCATGGCGGCGAGCGAAATTTTTCGTTTCGACAACACTTACGCACGGCTTCCGGGGCGGTTTTTCGCGCGCCTGGACCCGACCGCGGTGGCCGCGCCACGGCTATTGGCGCTGAACACCGGCCTGGCCGACGAACTGGGCCTGGACGCCGACCAACTGACCCACCCGGACGGGGTGGCCATGCTCGCCGGCAATCGCCTGCCGACCGGGGCCAGCCCGCTGGCGATGGCCTATGCCGGCCATCAATTCGGCAACTGGGTGCCGCAATTAGGCGATGGCCGGGCGATTTTACTGGGTGAGGTTGTGGACCCCCGGGGCCGTCGCCGAGACATCCAATTGAAAGGCGCCGGCCCAACGCCGTTTTCGCGCATGGGCGACGGCCGGGCGGCGATTGGTCCGGTGCTACGTGAATTCATCGTCAGCGAGGCGATGGCCGCCCTCGGCGTGCCAACCACCCGGGCGCTGGCCGCCGTCGCCACCGGCGAAGAAGTGTTTCGCGAGCGCCCCCTGCCCGGCGCGGTGTTGACGCGGGTCGCCAGCAGCCACATCCGCGTCGGTACTTTTCAATTCTTCGCCGCGCGCCAAGATTTCGACGCGCTCGGCCACTTGGCCGACCATGTGATCGCCCGCCACGATCCCGCCGCCGCCGATAGCGCCGCGCCCTATCGCGCGCTGTTCGACGGCGTGGTCGCGCGCCAGGCGACGTTGCTCGCCAAATGGATGGCGGTCGGCTTTATCCATGGCGTGATGAACACCGACAACATGTCGGTTGCCGGCGAGACCATCGATTATGGCCCTTGCGCCTTCATGGACCACTTCCACCCGGAAACGGTATTCAGTTCGATCGATCAAGGCGGTCGTTACGCCTATATCAATCAGCCGGGGATCGCGCAGTGGAACCTCGCCTGCCTGGCGCAGGCGCTGGTGCCGCTGTTGGACGGCGATCAGGACCGCGCGGTGGCCACCGCCAAGGAGGGGCTGGACCGCTTCCCGGCCTTGTTTGAAAGCGCTTATCTGGAAAACATGGCGGCCAAGCTGGGCATCACCGATAGCAGGCAAGACGACCTTGCGCTGATCGGCGATTGGCTGCGCCTGCTGACCGACCACCAGGCCGATTTCACCACCGCCTTCCGGCGCCTTGGGCAGGTATCGGTGACCGCCGACGATAGCGAACCTTTACGCGCGCTGTTCGGTGACGGCGACGACCTACGGGCCTGGTTGGCGCGCTGGCGGTCGCGGTTGGCGGGCACAGAGGACACCACCCGCCAGGCGGCGATGGATGCCGTTAATCCCTGTTATATCCCGCGCAATCATCTGGTCGAAACTGCCCTCGACGCGGCCGAGGCCGGCGATCTGGCTCCTTTTGAGGCCTTGTTGGAGGTCCTTCGCCAGCCCTATACCGAACAACCTGGACGGGGACGTTACGCGACCCCGCCCGCCGAAGAGGAGGTGGTGCGGCAGACCTTCTGTGGCACGTGAATAAAAACGGAGCAGGCGCTCATGCGCGATATTGAAGAATTGGTCGACGGCTATCACCGTTTTCTCGACAACCGCTATCCAGACGACTCGACGGTTTATCGAGACCTCGCGGAAAACGGCCAATCGCCCCACAGCATGGTCATCGCCTGTAGTGACAGTCGCGTCGACCCGGCGGCGATTTTTAGCGCCGGACCCGGCCAGTTATTCGTCGTTCGCAATGTCGCCAATCTGGTGCCCCCGTTTGAACCGGAAGGCGCTTATCACGGCACCAGCGCGGCCCTGGAATTCGCGGTGACCGGGCTCAAAGTCGACAATATCGTGGTCATGGGCCACGGCCATTGTGGCGGTGTGAAGGCATTTTTAGACGGCGTCTACGACCACGACACGGGACAAAGTTTCATTTCACGCTGGATCTCATTGCTGCGGCCGGCTTATGCCACGATCGACACCGAAAAGGCCGACGACGGCCCGGCGGCGCGTCAGCGCGAGATGGAATACGCCGGGGTCCGCCATTCCTTGGAAAACCTGAAAACCTTCCCGTTCGTCCAGGATCGCTTGGCGGCCGGCGATCTGCGCCTGCGCGGGGCGTTTTTCGACATCGCCGACGGCCGGCTTTTGGCCCTCGACCCTGAAACCGGTAGCTTCGAGGCACTCGGCTAGCCACGGTCGCCAACAACCGCGCCCTCCCTTGGCAAGCGGGGATGAACCCGCCAAGATGGCGTCCCGGTGAAAACCGCGCGCCGGCGGCCTCTGGCCGTGCCGGCTTATCCGCTCACCCGCGACCTGGCCGGGCCGCCCCATTCCTCAAGGAGACGGACATGGATCTGCAACTCAACGATAAATCGGTGGTGGTCACCGGCGGCAGCCGCGGCATCGGTTTGGCCATCGCCGACGCCTTCGCCGCCGAAGGCGCCAAGGTCGCGCTGTGCGCACGCGGCGCGGCCGGCTTAGAGGCGGCGGCGACAACCCTTCGTCGCCACGGCGGCGAGGTGTTCACCCAGCCCTGTGACGTCGGCGACGGCCACCAATTGACCGGCTTCGTCGACGCCGCCGCCGAAGCGCTCGGCGGCCTCGACGTGATGATCAACAACCCTTCCGGCTTCGGTAACACCGACGACGAGGCGGGCTGGAAGGCCGGCATCGACATCGATTTGATGGGCGTGGTGCGCGGCACCTGGGCGGCGGTGCCGCATTTGGCTAAAAGCGCGGCGCCGTCGATCCTGCATATCTCATCGATTTCCGGCATCGGCCCGGCGGGCAACATCCCCTATGGCGCGGTCAAGGCGGCGGTCATTCAATTGACCCAAAGCCAAGCGATGACCCTGGCCGACCGGCATATCCGGGTCAATTGCATCGCCCCTGGCTCCATCGAGTTTCCCGGCGGGTTATGGGAAGACGCCTATCATAACAACCGCCAGCGCTATGACAGCACCCTGGCGCGCATCCCTTTCGGCCGAATGGGGCGACCGGAGGAAATCGGCCGCGTGGCGGTTTTCTTGGGGTCGCCGATGGCCGGCTGGGTGACCGGTCAAACCATTTCGGTGGATGGTGGACAGCTGCTGCAATGAGCCGGCGCGCTTGAACTTCGCAGGGTTTGAACTAGGCTGGCGAAATGACCGCGCGGCCCCCCGTGAGGCCGCGCCCGTTTCCATTTGAGGAGCCATTCTATGAAACCTCGTCATCTTCTCGCCACGCTCGCGGCCGCCGCCGCGATGACGTTCGCCGGCGCCGCACAGGCCGCCGACCTGCCCTGCCGGACCGCCAAGCTGATCGTGCCGTGGGGCGCCGGTGGCGGCACCGACGTGATCTTCCGGACCTTCGTCGAGGCGGTCAACAAGACCGGCACCAAGCCGCAAATCCAAGTCGTCAACATTGGCGGCCAGGGCGGCAACAAGGGCGCCAAGGAAGCGCGCAAGGCCAAGAACGACGGCTGCACCTTGTTCGCCATTCACCAAAGCGCGATCACCAGCTATTTCAATGGCCGCGTCAATTTCAGCTGGGAGGCCTTCGAACCGGTCGCTCTACTGACCCGCACGCCGGCGATCTTCGGCGCCAACGCCGACGTTCCCTACAGCAACCTGAAACAGTTGATCGCCGCCGCCAAAGCGGCGCCTAACACGATCACCGCCGGCGGCACCTTGGGGTCGACCAGTCACTTCGTGTTCCTGCTGTTGGAGGATGCCACCGGCATCAAGTTCAAACATGTCTCCTATGACGGCACCCGCCAGCGGATGACCGCGCTGCTGGCCAAGAACATCCAGGTCGGTGAAATCAACCTGGCCGCCGCCAAGAAATACATTCAGACCAATGAACTGAAGGCGCTTGGTATCACCACGCCGACGCGCAACAGCGAAATCCCCAATGTCGGCACCGCCCGCGAACAAGGGGTCGACATGATTTATGGCACCGACCGCGGTGTGGTCTTGCCGAAAGGCGCCAGCGCCGACGTCATCGCCCATTACGCCGAGGTCTTTAAAAAGGCGGCGATGGACCCGGCGGTGATCGCGGCGATGGCCGGCAAAGGCACCCAGGTCAATTATCTGGGGCCGAAAGAGTACACCGACTACTTCCAGTCGACGTTCACCAAATGGAAGTCGATCGCCAAGAAAGTCGGCATGTATAAGCAAAAAGACTGAGCCCGAAGGGTCGGGGCGGAGTCGGGAACACGCGTTTGTTTCCGACCCCGCCGCCGTGCCGGCGCCGGCGAACGCGACCGGCGGGGGAGTTGATTGGTGAGAATGACGCGCGACAGCTATGTGGCCCTATTTCTGCTGGCCCTCTGCGGAGTCTTTTTCCACGCCTCTTTCGACATTGAGGTGACCAATTACGGCACCATCCAATCGTCGCTTTGGCCGCGCGTGATCTTGACCGCGCTGACCGCTATGTCGGCCTTGTTCCTGGTGACCAGCTTACGCCGCCCCGACGACGGCCCGGTGGTCGCCGCGGGCGGTTTTTTCCGGCGTTATCGCAACGCCCTGTGGATTTTCGCGTTGTTCTTCGCGTTCGTCGCGACCTTGCCGGTCCTGGGTATGCTGATCGGCGGGTTTTTATTCGTTTTTTTAGCACTCAGCGCCTTGGGTCCGGCCCGCTTGGCGGTCCGTCCGCTGGCCATCCACGGCGCCATCGCGGCCCTGGCGGTGGGCTTGATGTGGGCGATTTTCACCTTCGGTCTGCGGGTGATCCTGCCCGAGGGTGAGCTGCTGCGCGGCTTGGTATGAGGCAAGCTCCATGATTGAGCATATCCTTGGCGCCTTCGGCGAAATTTTCGCGCTCGGCAACTTGGCCTTGATGACGCTCGGCGTGACCGCCGGCCTGATCGCCGGGTCGATCCCCGGTTTCACCATCACCATGGCGGTGGTGCTGACCTTACCGTTCACCTTTGGTCTGCCGGCGATCGAGGGGCTGGCAACCATGATCGGAGTGTTCGTCGGCGGCCTGTCGGGCGGGTTGATGTCAGGCATGTTGACAGGCATTCCCGGCACGCCGTCCTCGGTCGCGACCACCTTCGACGGTTTTCCCCTGGCCCGCTCGGGTAAGCCGGGCCTAGCCCTCGGGCTCGGCGTGTGGTCGTCGTTTTTCGGCGGTATCATCAGCGCCGTGTTGTTGGTCACCCTGGCGCCCAGCCTGGCACGCGTCGGTCTCGAGTTCGGGCCCTGGGATTACTTCGCCCTGGTCTTGTTCGCGCTGACCATCACCGCCAGCTTGTCCTCGGATAACTTGATCAAAGGCATCATCGCCGGCGTGCTCGGCCTGTTGATCGCCGCCATCGGCGAGGATGAAATCAATGGCGTGGCGCGGTTTTCCTTTGGCATTGAAGATCTGGAATCGGGCTTTTCCTTCCTGCCGGTTCTGATCGGCTTGTTCGCCTTCAGCCAATTATTGAGCGATGTGCAGGATGTCGAGAAGGCCCGCCGGCCGCTGATGGAGACCCAAGCGGCCAAGGCCGTGCGCATCGAACATTGGCGCGCGATCAAGACCATTTTAGCGCGCTGGGTCAACCTGCTGCGCTCGTCTTTGATCGGCGTGTTCACCGGCGTGTTGCCGGCGGCCGGCGGCTCGATCTCAAATATTCTGGCCTATGACCAGGCCAAAAAAGCCTCGAAAACGCCGGAGGCTTTCGGCAGCGGCACGCCCGACGGCATCATCGCCCCGGAAGCGGCCAACAACGCCACCGCCGGCGGCGCTTTGATCACTATGATGGCGCTGGGCATTCCCGGCGATATCGTCACCGCCGTCATGCTGGGGGCGCTGCTGATCCACAATGTCATCCCGAGCCCCACATTCATCGGCGACAACCCGGAATTGGCCTATGCCATTTTCATCGCCTTTTTCCTGGCTCATTTCATCATGATCGGCACCCAGGCATTTTGTTTGCGGGCGTTTTTGTTGGTGGTGCGGGTGCCGGCCTACGCGCTGGCGACGGTGATCCTGGTCTACTGCGCAATCGGGGTGTTCGCCCTGAACAACATCATCTGGGATATCTGGGTGTTGTTCATCTTCGGTGTGGTCGGCTTGATCATGCGCAATCTCGGGTTTCCACTGGCCCCGATCATCCTTGGCGTGGTGCTTGGCGAGGTGGCTGAGTTGAACCTGTCGCGGGCGCTCGCCATCAGCGACGATCTCAGCCTCTTCGTCAACCGGCCATGGTCGCTGTTCTTTTTGATCATCGCCGCCTTTTCGCTGGTCTTCCCATGGTATCAGAAACATCGCGGTCGCCATCCGCTGACTCTGGTTTTCCTGCCCCTGCTGTGTCTCGCGCTAATCACTCCGCTGGTAATGATGAACGGCTGGTTTCGGCCGACCCTCGGCGCCGGGCTGGGCCTCTTCGCGATGTTTCTCCTGATCCGCCAAACACGGCGCGGCTGGCGCGTCGAACCGCCACCCTCGCCGGGAGCTTGAACCATGTCTCTGCCTGATTTCAGCGGTCAAACCGCGCTGGTCACCGGCGCCACCTCGGGGATTGGTCGGGCGACCGCACTGGCCTTGGCGAAAGCGGGCGCCCAAACCGTGTTCACCGGCATCGGCGAGGCGGCCGCCACCGCGCTCGAAGGCGAGATCGCGGCAGCCGGCGGCGAGGCCCAGTTCGTCGCCGGCGATTTGGCCGGCCGCGACGGTTGGAAAAGCTTTTTGGCCGCCGCCGAGGCCGTTTATGGCCCGTTTTCGCGCTTCGTCCACGCCGCCTCGCCGCCGCGCCCGGAAAGCCAGACCGTGCGCGCGGTCACCGAGGATGAATGGGACGCGATGGTCAACACCAACCTGCGCGCGGGCTTTTTCTTGTCCCGCGCCATCGCCGAGGGCCTGGTTGCCCGCCGAGAAACCGGCGCCATTGTGATCGTCACCTCGCTGCACGCCGACAGCCCCCGCAACCTGCCCCATTACAGCGCGTCAAAGGCCGGCCAGACGATGATTGTCAAGGAATTGGCCCGCGCCTATGGCGGGCAAGGCGTGCGCGCCAATGGCGTGGCGCCGGGGGCGATCCCGGGCGGCGGCTTCAAAGCCGATGTGTCGACCCTGGAAAAGCGGATCGCCATGGGCCGCACTGGCACGCCGGATGATTTGGCGGTGCCGATCCTGACCTTGCTGTCCGACCGCTTATCGGCCTATGTCACCGGCACCACCCTGGCGGTGGATGGCGGTCTGGCGCTTTACAACTGGATCGACCGGCCGGTCTATTAAGCGGTCTTTTTCTGAAACTTTTCGATCTCGCCGCTAACCGCGCGGCTGGCTGCCGCCACATGGGTGTCACGATTGCCGGCGGCGACCGCGTAGCTGTGTTCGCGCAAGGCATTGCTGTGGCGCTGAAAACGCGGGTGCACGAAACGCGCCATCAACTCATAGCTTTTACGGGTGGCGTCCCAATCGGCCCAGTTGTGGGCCAGCAGCAGGGCGGCGCCGAAACCGCCCTCCGAGCCTTGCCACAGCCGTTCGAAGTGGCGGATGCAGTCGTCCGGTGTGCCGATACAGGCGATGCCCTCGTTGATCAGATAATCGAGCGGGTCGCCAACATCCGGCGGAATGATCGGGAAGGTCGCCACCTCGCGGAAGTAATCGGCGAAATGCTGCAGGCCAAAGGCGACGTCGCGGCGCGCTTGTTCGCGGGTTTCGGCGACATGGGCGAAGGTGACGATGCGCCATTTCGAGCGGTCCGCCGGTTTGCCGGCGGCGGTCGCGTGATCGGTGTAGATACGCCAGTTATTGGCATGGGCTTTGAGCGCGTCGTCGGAAGTGCCGCCGATCGACAGCATACCGATGCCATGACGGCCGGCGGCGACCGCGCCGACCGGCGAGCGAGCGCAGGCGACAGCCATATCCATCATCGGCTGGCTATAGGGCTGGAGCTGGAGTTGGGCGCCGTTGAGGTCATACCAGTCGGTTTTCTCGGTCACCGTGCCGCCACCCATCAAGGTAACGATGGCGTCCAGCGCCTGGTTCATGCGCGGGCGCTGATCCTCGGCTTTGAGACCGATTTTAGCGGCGTCATGGACCAATGCCCCCGGGCCGACGCCGAACATCGCGCGGCCGCGGGTCATATGATCCAGCTGCATCATCCGCGAGGCCAACATGAACGGGTTGTGGTAGGGCAGCGAGACGACGCCGGTGCCGAGACGGATATGCTTGGTCCGCTCGGCCGCGGCGGCGATGAACATTTCCGGGCTGGAGATGATCTCAAACCCGCCCGAGTGATGCTCGCCAACCCAGGCCTCGTGGTAATTCAGCTTGTCCAGATGGACCAGCAAATCCATGTCGCGTTCCAGCGCCATGGTCGGGTTTTCATTCATCTGATGAAACGGCGCCAGGAACACCCCGGTGCGCAGAAATCGGTCGGTCGTCGCGGCGGAAGTGGTCTCGGTCATGGCTGCCCCCTGGTTTTATTTTTTAAAACGCTAGAGCACCCGGCGCCGGACCGAAAGCGGAAAACTGTCGCGCCGGCGCGCCGCCCGTGGACGCGGCGGCCAAAGCATGGCTAGACTTGCCGATCGGTCAACCAGGGGACACGGCCATGCGCATCTCGGTGCTCGACCAATCCATCGCCGCCGCCGGCCGGCCACAAGCCGCCGCCATCCGCGACACCGCCGCCATGGCGCGCCATTGCGACCGCCTTGGCTATCACCGGTTTTGGGTGTCGGAGCATCACAACAACCCGACCATCGTCGGCACCGCGCCGGAAATCCTGATCGCCGCCATCGCCGTGCAGACCCAACGCATCCGCGTCGGCAGCGCCGGCGTCATGCTGCCCCATTACGCGCCTTTCAAGGTGGCCGAGCAATTTCGGGTGCTGGACGCCCTGGCGCCGGGGCGGATCGATCTCGGCCTGGGCCGGGCGCCGGGCTCGGACGGGCGCACCGCCTATGCCCTCAACCCACTGGCCAATCAGCGGCCAGCCGAATTTCCCAATGACGTCGCCGATCTCGACGCTTGGCTGCACGGCGAACCATTGGCGGCGGAACACCCGTTCAAAACCCTAACGGTGCAGCCGGCCGGCACCACCGCCCCGGAGCTGTGGATTTTGGGCTCATCCCTTTACGGCGCCCAGGTCGCCGCCCATTTCGGCCTGCCCTACGCCTTCGCCTGGTTTTTCACCGACGGCCAAGGCGGCCAGCAAGCCCTCGACCTCTATCGACAAAAATATCAACCAAGCGCCCGCCATCCCAAGCCCAACGCCGCGATCTGCGTCTGGGCCTTGGCCGCCGACAGCCGGAAGGAGGCAGAATTCCATTTCGCCAGCCGGGCGCGCTGGCAATTGTTTCGCGACCGCGGTGTGTTCACCGCCTTGGAAGCGCCGGAGACGGCGCTAGCCCATGACTACAACCCCGGCGAACAGGCCCAAATGGCGGCCAAACAGGCGCGCGCGATGATCGGCACCGGCGAGGAAGTGGCAGCGAAAATCCGCGCACTGGCCGCCGAGACCGGCGTCGATGAGGTGGCCATCGTCACATGGTGCCATGACGAGGCCGTACGCCAACGCAGCTATCAATTGCTGGCCGCCGCCTTCGACCTGGAAGGGGACGCCAGCGCCGGCCTGGCGGCGGAATGAGCGGCCGGTCAGACCGGAAACAGCAGCCCCTCGCCGCCAAATTTCTCTTTATAAAGACGAATATCGTCGGCGTAGAAACGCGCTACCCGGTCGATTAAGGCGGGGGTGAAAAGGTCGGCCGGGCGGGGCACCTGGCCGCCTCGCTTGAGGGCCGCGAGTTGCCCCGCCGGCGCCGCGGCGAAGGCGCCGGTGACCGCCGCCAGCCGCGAGGTCGCGCGGCCGGTTTCGGCGCGGGTGTCGAGCACCGTGAAGCCAAGGTCGTCGGCCAAGGTGTCAATCGCCGCGCCAAACCGCTCCAAGCAGAACCAGCGGGTGTAATCCTCAAACACCAGAAAATGCGACCTGCGGGCGGAAATGGTGGTCGAGTTGATCGGCCGGGCTCTCTTCCATCAGGGCGACGGTGTCGGCGAAGGTCAGCTGGTCCAGGC
>MDSZ01005855.1_pt1 | contig 17255 bp, 14 predicted proteins | sample 811201 | NCBI WGS metagenome assembly MDSZ01 (sample SAMN05326647, study PRJNA326480) | marine metagenome | isolation source: seawater | place: Indian Ocean: North | collected 2010
AAACGAGCTCCTTGTTCAGATTGAAGTTGGTCAACTAAAATTTGATCTTGAGTCGCATTTTTAAAATATTCTAAATATTTTGGAGCTTTTCCTTCATGAGTTTGAGTATAATTACTCTTAGTAGCCTGCAATGTTGGTGATAGCTGAACACAATTAACATTACCAGGTTCAATTTTTGCTTGCATTAAGAAGTATAAAACTCCTTTTAATTCTTTTGTAATAATTCCCAAATAACCTACTTCTGCTTGATTTATTATTGGTTGACACCATTGAGTTATAAAATCTGTGTCTTTTTTAACCCTCAAACCATCAACAGAAAAAAACTTTCCTGTTTTATGCCTTAGATTAAGAGTTTTTTCGTCAAATAACCAATTTTCTAATAAGCTAAATTTGGTTTTCTTAACACTAACTTTGGTAACTTGGTTACGTTTTGATAACCATTTAACTATATCGTCAAAGGAATTAAAAGGGTTTTTTAAAGTTAATAAGGAATTAAGAAAAAGAGATTCATTTTCCATTATTATTATTATTATTATTTAAAATCATGCATTAATTGAAAAAAATTCAAATTATTATAAATACTTAAAATATAAAATAACTATACACAAAAATATTTATCGCAAAAACAAATAGCAATGCAAAAATAAAAATATTATTTTTATGTGTAATACTCAGGTTATTCTTTACAACCAAATAATGTAAAAATATGATTGGATAAACTGCAAAATTTCTTCTTACATTAGGCTCAATATAACTTGATAAACAAATACAAAGAAAACTTGCAATAAGCAATAAATCTAAAACAGTGAACTTTTTACGATTTTTAAATAATGACCAAATAGAAATACACAATATGAATATCCAATAAAAGGGAGTTATAATACTTGGAAATAAAGTTAAATCATCAATTGCCCATTGAAATATAGGTAAAGGCATTATTACCGTATAAAAAAAACTAAAAAGAAAATTAAATGGGAAAGGCAAATCTGCCATTTTTAGGAATAATGAATTTGAATTTGTGGAAGTATTAGCAGTATATTCTAAAAAATATTCCGCTGCATCAAAGAAAGTATCCATAAAAAAGTCAAAAACTTTAAAATAAAAAGCAGCAAACGCTAAAATAAAAATTGTGAAATATGTAAAATTTTTATTAGTTCGAAACTTTGATGTAATAAATATTAAAATAAAAAATAATGTAAATAAACCATATTCAATTCTTAGCCCAGTAATGATAAACATTATAATCATTAATTTAAGAAATCTCCATTTGATTTTAGGCGCTAAAATTAAATAAACGAAAAATGTATAGAAAAAAGCAACTGATAAGTCCCTTGTGAATACAACTGATTGAATTAAAATATAGCTGAATAACGAGAAATAAATAAAAGAAGATATTTTAAATCTTATATTTAACAAATTTAAAATGCAGGATATAGTAGCGGGAATTAAAGAGCCAAGCAAAACGACACTCATTTTAAAAAACAGCAATAAATCTGTTACTTGCAAGAAATTTCCCAATTTAGACAATAAACCAATGAATAATGAAAATAGAGGATATTCACTATACCTTGAATTTAGTACAGATCCATCAATTAATTCATTCCAATCTAATAATCCAATTCTAATCGAGTCCTTATAAAAAACAATTTGATCATTATGATAAAAATAATCAGTCAAAGGATCGTTTATGTTAACAAAATGAGTTAAACCTAAATAACTCATAAAAATTATGAAGACAACATTGTAAATCTCAATTACTTTACGATCTGAGCCTTGAATCAAATATTTTAAATAAAATATACCAATTACTTTGAAACCAAAGTAAATTAATACTATTCTAGGATCAACAAATAATACTGCAAGAGTAAAACTTAAAAGTATATCAAAGAAAAAATATTTCATTGAGAGTAATTTATTATTTAATATATGTTTTATTCAAAAACATTAATATTCTAAGTTTTGGATTATAATAAACTTTATTTAATATACTGTAACAAAAATGTTTAAAAGCACCTAAAAGCAAAGGCTCTTGTTTTCTCCATTTCCTTGTTATTTCGATAGGACGTTTAAAAAAGGATCTATTATCAAAATTACTCCATATTAATTTTATTTTCATTGTCTCTATATTATTATAAATAAGTCCATTGAGTATACTTTGATCATAACGATTTTCTATAAAAAATTTTGATTCATTTGCAATCTCACTTGGGGGGACATCTAACAATAAATCAGGTCTATTAATTAAAAGATTTTTCCATTTTTTAATAAATATTGAAGTTCTTGAATTTTTTCTAACAAACAAATGACTTGCTGAGACTTGATTGAAAAAAGGCCAATATTTTCCGTTAGATATAAAATATTTTAGCACATTATTTCTACACCATCTAATATTTGTGGCTTGAATTAACGAAGCAACAATGTCATTAGAATTAATATCCTTAAACAATTTTTTCCATTTTTTAGATTCATTTATGGTACAACCAGCATCACAATAAACAAGAATATCATTTTCTGACATCTTTTCTAAAGTCTTATCAATAATGTAAGGTTTCCAGGACCAATAACCTCCACCCTTTTGGAAATTAAAAGCGGCTGAGCTAAGAATATTTTTATCCAAGTCTTCATGACTATAAGCAATTATTTTATCAAATAATTTTGTGCTTTCTACCTCTTTTACAATTTGTTTTCTGTATTCAGAAAAAGAAGCATCACCATAAGTTATAAAGTATTTCATAAGCTTAATCGACAAAATTAAAGTGCTGAATACTAAATATTATTAAATTAATCAAGTTTTGTTTTGAATTTGAGATAAGTAGACTTTTATAACAAGTTTTTTTATTTTTAAATATAATTTTTTTGGTAGAACAGTGTATAATAAATTGTCAAAAATTGTAATATAATTATAATACAAAGTGTTGAAGAAACCAATTTTTGAAACTACAAATAGTAATAATTTAAGTTTTTTATATATTGAAACATTTGTCATTTCTTTAAAAATAAAATCGTAGTACATAGTACCTAATGATTTGAAAATATTTTTATTTAAAAATGTTTTTTCGTCGCGAAATATATAAAGTATTAAAGATGTATAAATGATAAATTCCTCTCTACTCCATGAAATATCTAAAGATTGATAATCAATTATTTGTTTTGTAGAAAATAGACATTTTTCAGATGGATTATTTTGTAGGTATTTCAATAAAAAGCTAAATTGAGTTATCATGGTAGAAATATTTCTGTAATAAAAAAACATTTCTGATTTTAATTTTTTAGCATTATATAGACAAAGAGATGTGCAAAAAGAATTTGGAAATGCACCTTTAATTTTAAAATAATTTGCAAAACCTTTAAAACCTTCAACCTTTTTTTCAATTTTAGCTTGCATATTAATATAGCAACAATCAGGATTTGATTTTAATAGATCTAAAATATTTAAAACAGCATTATTTTTAATTAAATCATCATCACCAAGTATCCATAACCACTTTGTATTACAATTTTCCATGCACCTTGCTATGTTCGCATCTGCACCTATATTAAAATCGTTTCTTATATACTCAAATTTATCATAATTGAGTTCAGGAAATAATTTTTTAATATCATAATTACTATTATTGTCTCTAACAATTAACTTCACCTCGTTGTTCAGTTGAGGTAATAAAACTTGAAGTTGATCGTTAAGTGCTTGTGGTCTATTATATGTGGGTATACATATAGTCAAGATTTTATTTTTAATCATGCCATTCTCTCTTTTTGTTTTGAAAAATATAATATGTCCAAGGGACACCTACAAATAATGTTATAGCTGAATAACTTATTACAACAGCTGTAACACCATAATAATAAGCGGAAATAAGGACTGAAATAGATATTAAAATACCTAAAACAATTGAATTAACCAGTAAAGGTTCCTTTTTATGAGATCTAAGATAAGCAGCCCATGCAAACACGAATTGATTAAAAAAAGAAGCTATTCCCAATATAATAATAAGTGAAATATCTAAAAATCTTTCTACAATACTTAATTTAAAATAACCTGAAAGGAAAATAAAGCATATTAAGATTAAAGTAAGTATGAAGTTAATAATTGATAATTGTTTGGTTGTCTTGTTAAAAATATTGTCTAATTCTATAAATTGTTTTTTAGCAATCAATTTTGAAAATAATGGAACTTTAGTATTAATCCAACTAATTGAAATAGATGAAATTCCATTGATTGCAACTAAAGTCATCCCCATTTGCCCCGCAATTTTAGAACCTTCAGTAGCAAATAATACTGGATTAAATAATTGAAAAATCAAGTATCCACTGATCCAACTTAGAGCAATCTTCCATTGGAATGGAAATATTTCTTTCATATAATTAATTCTCCATTTACCAATTGAGTTGTATATATTTAAAAGCATTATTCGATACTTTGAAAATAAAATAGCAGACAATAAAAAAACAAAGGATAGAAAAGAAGCAATTCCTAAAGCCCACAATTTTCCACCCAATATTAACACTAATATTACCGTAGGGAGATAAACTAGTTGCTGATAAAACCTTAAAATTGCTACTTCTTTTACTTTTCCTAAGCCCTCAATAAATGCTATAATCGGATTAATAATAAATAAAAGTGTTGTTGATAAAACTAAAAGAAACCATGGATATTCCCAGGAAACATAAAAATCTTGTGAGTTGAATGTTTTAAAAAATATATATCCACATATTTGAAGAGTAGCAAAAAGTAAAAAAGCTAATATTGTGAAATACTTCACACAAAGTTGTAGAACTGAAGATAATCTAGATAGGTGTTGGGTATTTCCGATTAATCTAGTCTTTGAGTCCCATTTCAAATGTGCTTTTTCGTGCGCAACAAATTGAACTATTATTGAGGTAACACCTAGTTCAAAAAAAAGTTGGATTCCGATTATACTGCCAAATGTATAATAAAAACCTTGCTCATTTATATCCAAAGTTAAAGCAATAATAAACAACGAAATTAAACCTCCTAATGCTTGTATAATTCTTGTTAGAACAGAATAACCTATTGCTTTATCAAAACCAAATGAAACAATAATTCTTTTAATAAAATTAACTATCAATTATAAATTTCTTAGAATATTTAACTATTAGAAGAATTGCATGAATAAAGTGTTTTTGCAATCCCATCACCAAAACTTGTAGTTAATTTCCAGCCCAATCCCTTAAGTTTTGAGTTATCAAGAATAATACCTGGTTTTCTTTTGCCTTTACTACAATCATTATAAATTACAGTTATTGGTTCCCGTGAATTTCCAACCTGTTTATTTGACTCATCAACAATTACAGATGCAATCTCATCAACAGCTAGGAAATTTTCCAATTCACCATTAGATGAAACATTATATGCTTCTAAAGTTTTTCCTTTTAATGCTATTGTTAATAATCCAGAAATAGCATCATCCAAAAAAATATTATCTCTTCGGGGAAGCGTATTGCTTCTAATCTGAATGTCTTGACCCAAAATTGCATTATTAATGAATTCAAAAAATGCGGTATCACTCTTAATTACAGTGTCTCCGTAAACAGTGCTAAGTCTAGAAATAACTACATCTACACCAAATTGTTTAGCATATGCTCTAGCAATAACCTCAGACATTCTTTTGGATTGAGAATATGGAGCACCATTCGATTCAATTATATCTGTAACTGAGGTATCACTTTCATTAACAACTAAATTTTTATCAGTATTGTTTCCGTAAACGGTGACGGAAGAGAACAATATTAATCTTCCATTAATATTGTGATCAATTTCTTGTCTACGTATTAAATCTATACAATTTACAGTACCAATTAAATTCGCATTTATAACATCAACAGGTGATTCATTTATGACTTTGTTTTCCTGAGGGCTAGCTGCATGAAAAATGAAATCAACAGGGTCAACTAATATGTTTAAAGATAATGAAACATCATGAGCATAAAATGAAAAATTTAAATTATGTTTATACTTAGAGAAACATTTTTGAAGTTTACTTTCGCTTCTACTGAGTGCGATAACATGTACATTATTAAATTTCATTAGTGAATTAACCAAACTATAACCAATCAGTCCAGTTGCTCCAGTAACTAATATTCTTTTTCCGCTAAAACTATCCATAATATTATATGTATTTTAAAAATTATAAATTCTCAAGTGTTCTCTGTAAACTATTATCAATTGAAGGAGACATATTTTGTAATAAATCTCCCATTTTGGTAAAAGCAATTAATTCAATCGATGAATCGATTTTAAATTCTATAAGTTTTGGACTATCATTTTCTAAAAGTAGACTATTGGCTTTTTCATAATTATATTGATCAAATGAATAGGCATCAATACCATATGACTTTGTTACTGCACAAAAATCAGGTACAGAATAGCCGCTATCTAGCGTTGTATGTAATGGAAAAAAATCTTGTCCATATTTAACTTTTTCTCTGCTTCTTATCATTCCAGATGAAAAATTGTTTAACAATATTATAGTTATTGGTAATTGCCTAACAGCAATGAATTGTAGTTCTTGAATGCTTATTTGTAATCCTTGGTCTCCAATAAAACAACATACAGGTTTTAGTGTACTATAGTATGCGCCTATTGATTTTGCAAGTGATGATCCTAATGCCCCAAATGATTTTGAGTAAAATGTTGAATTAATACATTTAATGTATGCTGATGCTCGACATAACCAATATTCGTGGTTACCCACATCACTAACAATTATATTATCGAAATGAACAGACTTAAGAATTTCGGAAATAGCAGTTACTGGATATGATACATCATGTGTGAACAGTTTGTTTTTAATTTCATTACAAACTCCAATCCATGATTTATCATTAACATATGTAATTTTTTCTTTTCTTAAATTATTTACAACTTTTACCAAGTCCGTTACATAACTAATGCAATTTGGAAATTCTCGATTCAATTCTGTAGGATCAATTTCAATTCTTATTTTAGGAATATCATTTACAATTTTCGTCCAACTTTTGGATTTAATTGGAAATGCCATTCTGTGACCAATCACAATAATAAGATCTGATTTCGATAGTATAAAATTACTATATCTTAGACCTTTAGTTGCAACATATCCAAAAAAAGATGAGGATGATTGAAATAAATCCTGAGAAAATCTACTTGACAAAATTGGTATATTGTTGTGCTCTGCAATCTCTTTTATCTGTTTAATAGATTCAGTTCCTCTAAAGCCATCTCCCAGAAGAAATACTGGTCTTTTTGAAATAGAAATTGATTCTATAATTGCTCTTGTTACATTTTCTTTCAGGGTTTCTTTATTTTTTTTAATTAAGAATGAAGGTAATGTGTCCGGATCAATTTTTGCAGATAACACTTTAGAATTAATATCAAGAATAACCGGACCTTTACGACCATCCATTGCTTCAAAACATGCTTGCTCTAATTTATAACGAAGATCTTCAATATTATCTATCCTTTCAGCATATTTAGTTATACCAGAGAACATTTTAACAACATCAATTTCTTGATCATAAGTAACCCTCATTCCTTTCTCAGGTAGCGTAGCTGAATGACCTGTTATTATTAAAATTGGAATTGAATCGCAGTAGGCATCAGCAACTCCGGTAACCATATTAGTGATTCCTGGACCTCTCGTTGCATAAGCAACACCTATATTATTAGATGCCTTAGCAAAACCAGATGCGGAAGAAACAGAATTTTGTTCATGAAAATTTAAATGTGTCATGATTTCAGCTGGACGACGATTCATAGCATATAGAAAATCGAGTACAACTCCACCAGGGATTCCAAAAACATCTGACACTTTTTGCTTAATCAATATATCTACTATAAAGTCGGCACCTGTCATTATCATCAGCTTATTTATTTAGTATTTCTAGTAATTTATTTGTGTTTTCTATTGTATATCGGTGCCTTAGTTCTTCTGGCACATTTGAGAGTATCATATGAATTTCAGAATAGGATAAATTATGTTTTTTTCTTAATGAAGAAGAATATTTATAAGCAGTTTTATTAATTGCTGGCAAAAGATTTGTTACCGAGTAACCCCATAAATTATCTTTCCAGTAGGCTTCAATTATTTCACAAGCTTCTAACACTGGATAGTAGTCATAAGCATCAGTGTTTTTATTGTTCAAATACGGAATCAATAGTTCGGTTTGTATATTTCCAGCTCCCTGTCCCATTCCCATGATAGTTGAGTCAACAATTATCGAACGATTCGAAGTTTGCTCAACGAAGGTTAGCACATTACTAAATGCAAGATTCATATTATTATGAGCGTGAAAACCTAAGAAAATATTTTCTAAAAGTCCTTCATCAAAACGTCTAGAAAGATTTAATATATCATGCGATTCCATATATCCGTAACTATCAACAAGATAAAGGGCATAAGCTCCGAAATCATTTGATTCATCGATCAATTTTTGTAACTGATTATCGTTGTATCTCATTGTTAGCATTGGTTGAACAAATACTTTATATCCTTTTTTTGCAAGAGCTCGACAAAATTTTAATGACTTATCAATTTCGGAATAGCGAATAATAACACGAATTCCTTCGCAATATGATGGGTTCCATTCCGGTATTTCTTCAATTGGAGTGTCAGGGCCACGGAATAATGCAACATACATTTGATTATCAGGTTTATTTTCGGGTATTAACTTCGAAACTTGTTCAATATTCTGATAAATTGAAAAACCACTTTGGTCACTATTAGTTATTTGAATTGCACCGAGTTCAACTATGTCAATTTTCGAAGCTTTCATAGTTTTAATAAAAGCAGTAATAGTCTTATTATCGAAGACACTAGAATCTCCGGTATTAAGCATAGCATCCTCTAAGGCTAAACCACCATCACGCAAAGTGCAATCTAATACATATGTTTTTTTATTCATCTTTAAAAGTTAATGGATTCATAATACTTTTTTTAGTTATCTGTGTTAACTAATTTGATTCCTGAAAATAATTCTTTATTTGTTGAGCCATTACATCACATATATCTTCATTGTCTAAATAAGCTTTATTCCAATTTACGATTGAAGATAAAGCTCTTTCTATATTCCATTTTGGCACCCACCCTAACTCTGCTTTTGCTTTGGAACAATCCAATTTGAGATAATTAGCTTCATGAGGATGTGAATTTGTATCAATACTATACGACGCACCATCACCCCACAATTTACATAAAGTCTTAGTAATCCATTCAACATTTTGAGCATCATCTTCGTTAGGACCAAAATTCCAAGCTTCGGCATATTTAGGTCCTTGACTAAATAGTTTAACAGCTAAGGTAAGGTATCCTGAAAGCGGCTCCAATACATGTTGCCAGGGTCGTGTTGAATATGGACTGCGTATTTTAACATTCTGACCATTTGTGATGGCTCTTATGAAGTCTGGAATCAAGCGATCATCAGACCAATCACCACCACCAATAACATTTCCTGCACGAGCAGAAGCCACGGCTACCCCGTGATCAGTGTATTTTTTTAAATTAAAATAAGAGTTTCTGTAAGATGAAGTTACGAGTTCTGAACATCCTTTACTATTTGAATAGGGATCATATCCACCCATAGGTTCGTTTTCACGATAACTCCAATACCATTCCTTGTTCTCATAGCATTTATCAGTTGTAACATTAATTATTGCCTTTACACTTTTTGTTGTTCTTACAGCATCGAGAAGATTAACGGTTCCCATTATATTAATCTCAAAAGTTTCTCTTGGATTCTTATAAGATTCAATCACCAGAGCCTGCGCAGCCATATGAATAATAATATCAGGTTGAATTTGGTGTAAAACTCCCTTCAATTTTTCAAAATCTCTAATGTCTCCGAAATGAGAAGTAATGATTTTATTAATATTGGCTTCATTGAAAAGGTTTGGTCTTGTTTTTGGTGGAAGTGCGTATCCATATACATCTGCACCAAGTTCGCTTAATAATAAACAAAGCCATGACCCTTTGAAACCAGTGTGACCTGTTATTAAAACTTTTTTATTTTTATAAAAACCTTCAAATATCTGTTTCATAATTACCATTTTATCCATGGAGCCTTACCCATTTTAATTAATTTTTCTAACTGATTTTTATCTCTTAAGGTATCCATTGGTTTCCAAAACCCGCTATGTTTATAACCCATTAACTCATTGTTTTTAGCTAGATTATTTAAGGGGGTTTGTTCAAGAACGGTTTGATCATTTTCAATGTAATTAAGAACTTCTGGTTGACACACCATATAGCCCCCATTAATCCAAGTACCATCCCCTTTTGGTTTTTCCTCAAATTTTTCTATCAAGCCTTTTTTTGTAGAACTAATTGCTCCAAACCTACCTTCGGGTTGAACGCAGGTCATTGTCATTAATTTTCCATGATCTTGATGGAATTTCAGTAGGCTATCTAAATTTACATCAGAAACACCATCACCATAAGTTAACATAAATGGCTCATTTTGAATATAATCTTGAACTCTTTTTACTCGACCACCCGTCATTGTTTCTAGTCCTGTATTCACTAAAGTAATTTTCCAGGGCTCTGCATCATTTTTATGATATTCAATATCATTACTACATAAGTTAATGGTCATATCTGCCATGTGTTTATAATAATTCGTAAAATATTCCTTTATTACATAACCCTTGTACCCGCAGCAAATAATGAAGTCGTTGATTCCATAATGACTATAGGTTTTCATTATATGCCATAGTATTGGCTTATCTCCAATTTCAATCATTGGCTTTGGTTTTAAATGAGATTCTTCACTGATACGGGTACCATACCCTCCGGCTAGTATTACTGCTTTCATATGTTTTATTAAATTATTGTTAATTTATTTGATTTTATAAAGATTCCTAAGTTTTCTTGAAAAAATTTAGGAATTATTACTTCTGAATCAGAGGATACGGAATGGGCGGCCCACCAAGAAAATGTGCTTGGAGCACAATACAATTTTTCTGTTGAAATAAGGTGTTTAAAATCTTCTAAGGCATTTTTGGAACTAAGAATAGAAGTATTTTGCACTTCTGAAAAGAAATGTTTTGCATCCTCAAGACTATCAGTAACAATTAGTATAGGTAAAACTTCTTCACTTAACATTTTTTTAATTTCATCGTAATAATAAGAGTTCTCCAAAGCCCACCCTGAGTCTCCTTTTCTATAATGAACAACTATTGGATGTTTTTGCTTCAAAGCATATTTTAACCTTAATCTATTTCCAAATTGCAATAATTCATCTTGATTTTTTTTTAAGAACTCACTATGCTGAAAATAACCAAATATATTATTACATAATTTTTCATCAATTTTCACTTTAGAACTGTAAAAAGTTGATAATTTAAATTTTAAATTCAATTTTTTACTTATGAAACCAGTTATAATTATAATTAATGATTTAAAAAAACCCATTGATTGAATTTTTTTTTCGTCGATTAAATTATCGTATAAACTTTCATGTATAGTCCATCCTATAAACTTCGTTATCGTATTTTTTTTCGTTAATGTATTAACGAAAAAAATTGAATTATTATTTTTAGTCAATACATTAAAAGCTAGGATTTGAAATAACACATTACCAAATCCACCCATTAGCCATATATTTTTTTTTGAATTATACTTTTTCATTCTAAATGTTTTAGTCTATTTATTAAGTACTGTGTCAAACAAATCCAAAAAAACGCTATCCAACTAATTCAACGTTTAAATTATTTTGATTTAAATAAATTTGATTTTATGTTGTGATTTCAAATTACCTTCAATCACTTAGTTTTACTGTTTTAGCAATAGAAACAAAAGTACTTGGATAAAAACACAAACCCACAATAGCAAAATTACTTTTGGGTTTTATAGTAATTTAGATAGTCTCCAGTGTTTACATTTTTTAGCCATTTTGTGTTATTAAGATACCAATCTATCGTTTGTGATAGGCCTTCTTCAAAATTTACAGATGGATTCCATCCAAATTCTTTATTGATTTTAGATGCGTCAATTGCATAACGTAAATCGTGACCTGGCCTATCTTTTACGTAAGTAATTAATTGTAAACTTGAACCCTTTTTTCTGCCTAATTTTTCATCCATCTGAAGACATAATAATTTAATTAAATCAATATTTTGCCATTCATTAAAACCTCCTATATTATAAGTCTCTTTATTTTTTCCTCTGTGGAAAAGTAAATCAATGGCAATTGCATGATCCTTGACATAAAGCCAATCCCGTGTATATTTACCATCCCCGTAAACAGGTAGAGCTTTTTTGTTAATAATATTATTTATAAAAAGAGGTATTAATTTTTCAGGGAATTGATTAGCTCCGTAATTATTCGAACAGTTGCTAATAACATAAGGCATTCCGTAAGATTCTCCATAAGCTCTTACAAAGTGGTCAGAACTAGCTTTGGAAGCAGAATATGGCGAATTTGGTTTATACGAAGTTGTTTCGGTAAAAAAACCGTCTTTACCCAATGAGCCAAATACTTCATCAGTGCTTACGTGGTAAAATAATTTTCCTTCCCAATCATTTTTCCACAAATTTTTAAAGGAATTTAATAGAACAATAGTTCCTAAAATATTAGTTTTTGCAAAAGCGAGGGGATTAGTAATAGACCTGTCAACATGAGATTCCGCTGCCAAATGAATAACACCCTCAAAATTATACTTTTGAAACAATAATTCTATAAAAGATTCATCTGTAATATCTCCCTTAATAAATGTGTAATTTTCTTTAGCCTCAATATCAATTAAATTTTCTAAGTTACCCGCATATGTTAGTGCATCCAAATTAAATATCTGAAAATCTTGATACTTATTTACAAAAAGACGAACTAAATGTGAGCCAATAAAACCGGCACCACCTGTTATTAATATTTTTTTTATATTTCTCATTTAAAATTATTGTATTCGTTTTTTCTCAAATACTGCTCTTTTTGCATCAAATTCAAATCTGATTGCATCATGTCTTTAACCAATGATTCTAAATCATACTCTGGAATCCAACCTAATTTTTGTTTTGCCTTGGTAGGGTCTCCAATTAATAAATCTACCTCTGTTGGTCTAAAATAATTAGGATCAATGGATAAAACTTCTTTTCCTAGCTCTACTTGAAAAGAAGGGTTATTGCACTCTACAACTGTCGCGGTTTCATTTACTCCGACACCATTAAATTCTAATTCAATTCCAACTTCTTTGAAAGCCAGTCTTACAAACTCTCTCACTTTAGTAGATTTTCCTGTAGCAATCACCCAGTCTTCAGGTTGGTCTGTTTGCAAAATCATCCACATCATACGAACATAGTCTTTTGCATGTCCCCAATCTCGTTTAGCATCTAAATTTCCTAAGTAGAATTTATTTTGAATTCCTAAAGCAATTTTTGATACTGCACGGGTGATTTTTCGTGTCACAAAAGTTTCTCCTCTTCTTGGGGATTCATGATTAAATAAAATACCATTACAGGCAAACATATTATAAGCTTCTCTATAGTTTTTTGTGATCCAAAATCCATATATTTTTGCTACTCCGTATGGTGATCTTGGATAGAATGGTGAATTTTCATCATAAAATCCATTATCATTTTTATTCTCTGACATACCACCATACAACTCAGAAGTGGAAGCTTGGTAAATTCTAGTTTTTTTCTCTAAACCCAATAAACGAACCGATTCTAAAACTCGTAAAGTTCCTAAACCATCTACATTTCCAACATATTCTGGAGTTTCAAAAGAGACCTTAACATGAGACATAGCTCCTAAGTTATAAATTTCATCCGGCTGGCATTCATCTATAATTCTGGTAAGGTTCATCGGGTCTGTTAAATCTCCATAATGCAATTTTAAGCGTTGATTAGGGTGATGAGGATCTTGGTATAAATGATCAATTCTGTCTGTGTTTATTGATGAAGATCTTCTTTTGATTCCATGAACCTCATAACCTTTATCCAATAATAATTCTGCTAAATAAGAACCATCTTGACCAGTAATTCCTGTGATTAGTGCAACTTTCATTATTTATATTTTATTTCTTTAATTGTATCAATATTATTTAAAAACCAACGATAAGTTTTTTTAATTCCGTCTTTTAGCTCTGTTGAATATTGCCATCCAAGTTCTTTCATCTTCGTGACATCCATGAGTTTTCTTGGTGTACCATCTGGTTTACCAACATCCCATAGAATCTTACCTTTGTGCCCGATAACATTTTGAATGGTCTCTGCCAGTTTTTTAATCGTAATATCCTTTCCTGTTCCAATGTTGTATAAGTATTCAGGCAAATCATTTTCTAAAGCAAATATAGTGGCTTCCGCCATGTCATCTACATACAAAAACTCTCGCATTGGTGTTCCACTCCCCCAAAGTGTTACATCTGAGTGTTTATTTATTTTAGCCTCATGAAATTTTCGAATCATCGCTGGTAATACATGTGAGGATTCAAGATCAAAATTATCGAAAGACCCATACAAGTTGGTTGGCATTAAACTAACATAATCCTTATTGTATTGTTTTCTTATCGATTCACAAGCTTTTACGCCTGTGATTTTTGCAATAGCATACCACTGATTAGTAGACTCTAAAGAATCAGTTAGTAAATATTGTTCTTTTAAAGGTTGCGGAGCAAACTTGGGATAGATACAAGAACTACCTAGAAAAATAAATTTATTAACTCCAACCCTGTATGCACCATCAATCAGATTGTTTTGAATTTGCATATTTTCCATTAAAAATTGATAAGGAAAATCATTATTTGCAAGTATACCTCCAACTTTTGCAGCTGCATTAATCACAAATTGTGGTTGTTCATTAATATAAAAATCTAAAACGGCTTGTTGATTTCTGAGGTCGAGTTCGGTACTATTTCTTCCAACCAAATTATAATAACCTCTTGACTCTAATGCTCTCCAAACCGCAGAACCCACCATTCCTCTATGACCCGCGATGTATATTTTTGATGACTTATTCATTGTTTATTTATCTTCTGCTATTTTCACTTCATTTATAAAAATTTCTTAAAATATTTAATCGTAAAAATTAAACCCTCATCTAAACCATATTTTGGACTCCAATTTAAATTTTTTAAAGCCAATGAAATATCTGGTTTTCTTCTTTTTGGATCATCTTCAGGTAACTCTTTATAAATTATATTGGACGAAGAATTTGTAAGCTTAATTATTTTATTTGCCAAATCTTTCATTGATAATTCGACAGGATTTCCAAGATTCATAGGACCTACAAAATTATTATGCATCATTTTTATCATTCCCCTAATCAAGTCATCAATATATTGAAAGGATCTAGTTTGTAAACCATCTCCATATATAGTTATGTTTTCATTATTTAAAGCTTGCAAAATAAAGTTTGAAACTACTCTTCCGTCATTTTTAGTCATATTAGGTCCATAAGTATTAAATATTCTAACAATTCTTATATCCAAATCATGTTCTCTTTTGTAATCCATAAATAAAGTCTCTGCACATCTTTTACCCTCATCATAACATGACCTAAAACCAAGTGTGTTAACATTTCCATTATAATCTTCTCTCTGGGGATGAATTTCGGGGTCACCATAAACTTCACTAGTACTCGCTTGTAATATTCTTGCATTATTTTTTTTAGCAAGTCCCAGCATATTAATAACACCAATTGTACATGTTTTAATAGTTTTAATCGGATTATATTGATAATGTATAGGAGACGCTGGACAGGCTAAATTATATATCTCATCGATATTTTCTCTGTAAAAAGGTTCTACTATATCGTGATTAATAAATTCAAAATTTGGATTATCAATTAATTCCGAAATGTTAGTTAAAGAACCCGTAAATAAATTATCTAAACATATAATTTTATGCCCCAATTCAATTAGATATTTACATAGATGTGAACCAATAAAACCTGCACCACCAGTAATCAAAATATTTTTTTGTTTATTTTCTTCCAAGACCAATATAATTAAAGCCTAATTTTTTTATTTTTTTATTATCCAAAATATTTCTTCCATCAAAAATAAATGCAGGTTTTTTAATTTTTGAATAAATTTTATTCCAGTCATAATTTTTGAATTCATCCCACTCTGTCATAATAACAATTAAATTATAGTCAGATATATTTAAAATTGGGTCTTCGATAAATTTTACCAGAGATTTATCATAATTACTATTTAAATATGATAAGTCAAAATTAACCTGATTTTTATTTACCTTGGGGTCATAAATATCAATTGAAATTCCGTTATTTATTAGATTATTAGAAACATAAATCGCAGCTGATTCCCTGCTATCGTTAGTGTCTTTTTTGAATGCCCATCCCAATAATAAAACTCTGGTTACCAAATTATTTTTTTTAATACAATCAATTATTTTTTTTGAAAATCTGTCTCTCTGATGAGTGTTAATCACTATAATTTGCTCCCAATAATCAGCTACCTTATTAAGTCCTTCTGATCTGGCTATATATACAAGGTTTAAAATATCTTTTTGGAAACAACTGCCTCCAAATCCAACTGATGTTTTCAAGAAACTATTACCAATTCTTGAATCCATTCCAATTGCTTTTGAAACTTCTTCAATATCTCCTCCTGTAACTTCACACAACTCAGAGAGTGAATTAATCGATGATATTCTTTGGGCTAAAAATGCATTTGCTGTTAATTTAGATAGTTCGGATGACCAGAGGTTAGTTGTAAGAATATTTTCTTCTGGAACCCATGATGAATAAATATTATAAAGGGATTCTATAGCTTTTTTTCCTTGATGTGTATTGTCTCCTCCAATTAAAACTCTATCAGGAATTTCCAAATCTCTCATGGCAGTACCCTCTGCCAAAAATTCGGGGTTAGAAAGTATTTGAAAATTAACTTTAGTGTTATTTAATTTTAAAATCTCTTTTATTCTTTCTGAAGTTCTTACAGGAACCGTAGATTTTTCTACAATTATCTTATCGTTCTTCGAAATCTCTGCAATTTGTTTTGCACAAGCCTCAACATATTTTAAATCTGCTGCATAACCCTTGCCTTTTCCAGAAATCTTTGTTGGTGTATTTACTGAAATAAATATCATTTCAGCCTCATTAATATGTTTATTTACATCGGTTGAAAAAAATAAATTTCTTCCTCTAGCATCATTAACAACTTTTGAAAGTCCAGGCTCATATACAGGTAAATTATTCAAATCTTTAGAATTCCAAGCTGATATTTTATCAGCATTCATGTCCACAACATTAACCTTAATATCTGGATTTTTCTGAGCAATAATTGACATTGTCGGACCTCC
>MDSZ01154061.1_pt1 | contig 17255 bp, 15 predicted proteins | sample 811201 | NCBI WGS metagenome assembly MDSZ01 (sample SAMN05326647, study PRJNA326480) | marine metagenome | isolation source: seawater | place: Indian Ocean: North | collected 2010
GGTGGTTCTGTTGGTGGTTCTGTTGGTGGAACACGTGGTCAACCTGCAAACTTAGATCCTCGTTTTGATGTATATACTCGTTATGGTAGTCTAGAGGAGAAAAAACCTTCTAGTTATATGCCATTAACAGCAGATTTCAGCGCGTTTTCTAAATAATTCGTTTAAAAAGTATTTATAAAAATATAATGTTATATCAATAAATGAGCTATAATATTATATTTGAAAGAACAGAAATTGAAAACAATATCAAAGAATTTCTAACAGATTTTTCAGAAAAGTCTAAAAATATTTCTTTTAAAAAAGGCGTTTATATTTATGGTTCATCCGGATGTGGAAAAACACATTTTATTACAAATATTTTAAAAGATATGAACTATGATATTATCAAATATGATGCAGGCGATGTTCGTAATAAATCATTAATTGAAACAATAACAAGTAATAATATATCAAATAAAAATGTTTTGGACATGATGAAAAATAAAGAACGAAAAATAGCGATAATAATGGATGAAATAGATGGAATGAATAATGGTGACAAAGGTGGTATAAATGCACTTATTAAGATAATACGTCAAAAGAAAACAAGAAAACAAAAACTAGAAAACATGACGATGAATCCTATTATTTGTATAGGTAATTACTATATTGACAAAAAAATAAAAGAATTAATGAAAGTATGCAATACGTATGAATTAAAAACGCCTACAAATTCTCAAATAGGAAAAATTCTGGATTCTGAAATACCTGGGTTAAGCAAAGAAAATAAGAAAATATTTATTGATTATACACAAGGAGATATTAGAAAATTGCATACAATTTTTCGATTGATCAAAAATAATAAAAATAACATCGATTCTAGTTTTATAAATATCTTTAAAACAAAAAATTTTAATGATGATGCGAAAAAAACAACTCAAATGTTGATTAATCAGTATGTACCGTTAAATAAGCATAATAAAGTATTGAATGAAACAGATAGAACAATAATAGCTTTGTTATGGCATGAAAATATAGTCGATAATTTTTATAGGTTCTCGTTGTCAAAAACAATCCCAGTTTATTTAAAAATTTTAAAAAATATTGGATTTGCTGATTATATTGATCGTATTACTTTTCAGAATCAGATTTGGCAATTTAATGAAATGAGTTCGCTAATGAAAACTTTTTACAACAATAAAATTTATCATGACAATTTTCCTGAAAATGAAAATACATTTTTCCCTGAAGAAGTAAGATTTACAAAAGTATTAACAAAGTATTCAACAGAATACAACAATATGTTATTTATTTATAATTTATGTCAGGAATTAGATATGGACAAAAAGGATGTTGTTGCTTTTTTTCAAGAATTACGACTTTTCTTTGAAGGTGATTTTTGTAATAATCAGGAATTAATGAATGAAATTGAGCTATTATTTGAAGACTATAATATCAATAAATTAGATATAAAACGAATGTATCGATATTTAGATAAAAATATTAAGAAGGATGTAGAAGAGGATATTGAAAGTTAATTATCTAATTCCTACTATTTTAAAGCGTAGCCAATAAAATAGTACAACTATACAATAACTTGAAAACAAAGAAATTATAGGATAAGACATATATTTTATTACATCTTTTCTTTTTAAACTAAAATTATAAGCTATATACATTTGAAAAAAATAAGCTATGTATGCAGTTCCAATTAAAAATGTTATATTAGGTGTATAAAATAATTGATTTGAAAGACCAAAGAAGAATTGAGAATATGTTTCTGGTTCTAATCCCATATTGCTCCAAAATCGAAATATCGTATTATATAAAGTAAAATAGTTAGTTAATAGATTTTGATAATAAATTGGTGTATTATTGTCAAATACCATAAAATGAATTTTAATAATTTTTCTGGCATTATTATCATAAGACACATTATCTTTTAGAACTTGGTGATGAGTTCTAGAATAATCAAAAAATAAATAATCATATTTTTCTAATTTATAGCTTAAATTAGCATGTGGTATATTTGTAATCATATTTTTATTATCTGATAAACCTATCAATACTCGATATACTTTTATATTAGGAAAAGTGCAAATATACTCACAATCTCTATGAAGGTACAAGTTATTTGTCGAACCATATAGGCCAATCATATTATTATTTTTTTTAAATTTTGGATTTGAAAAATATAATTCTTCCATTCCATCAATATGAACAATTTTTGAATGATTATTTTCAGTTAGTTGATTCCAAAATAAATCATTTTTTAATTGTTCAAAATTTGATTTTAATGAATTTGATAATTCTGATATATATATATGTTTCATTTGTTCATTATTTGCTATTAAATCTATTTGATGTGAAAAATTATCGAGAATTGGATGTACATGATCAGGTACTTTTCCAAAACCTATATTACCATGTTTTATACTTTTATTACTAAAAAATGCGTATATTGGATTTAATAATAAAAAAAGTATTAACAAACTCATATATTATATACTATTATTTTATTAATATATTTTTATATTAAATATATTAAATATATTAATCACCTTCTATGGTTACAACTATTTCAGGTTCACTTTTTGTTTTACTACTATGATTCGGTTCATCAACTATTTCTATAGGTATACGTGTAAATCCTTCTGGTGGTCCGTTTGTTGTTTTTTCTTGTGTTTCATTTTGTTTTTTCAATAGTTTGATTGTTTCTTTTGAAACCTTCAATTCTTTAGTCTTTTTTGTTAATTGTTCTTGTAATGATTTCACAATTTGTTCTAGTTGTTGTTTTTCTTTTGATAATTGCTGCAAATCGCTAATTTGCTTAGACATAATAGATACAACTTCTGCATTATTAAGCTGTACAGGAGGTTGCCCTGGTTGTTGTAACATGATAGGACCATTTGCTTTTTGTTTTTCAATTTCAGCTTTAATCATTTCATCTCTCTTTTTCTCAATTTCTACAATCTGTTTCAATACATCAGGTTTCATTTTAGGTTCTCCTGGTTCATAATTTTTAAGTTTGTCATCAATATCTTTTAAAAAGAAGTTTTTAATTTTCTTTTCTTTTTTTAATCGAATAAAACTATCTACTGTTTTTGGTGATTCTTTAAAATATTGAGGGTGTGCATTTTCAAACATTTTTCTTTTGTCAAATGTATTATGTTCATGAGAGAAAACTAGAATTGTTTTTAATGGATCTAGTTGAACAAAAGGAACTGTGTAATCTTTTAAAAATGCTCGTTCTTCTGCAATTGCTGCGTCTTCATCATATTTACTTTCTAATAGTAACTCTTTCCTAAATGAAAAAGTACCTGCAGTTGCATGGTTAGGACCATATGGACCACATTGTATCATTTGTTGAATATGTTTGAAAAAAATGTATATTTCACTAGCTCCAGCACAAATGGCATTAGGATGCTTTTGCAGCATTTCTACAGAATGTGATATTCGTTCAGGTGGGTAATAGTCATCATCATCCATATAAACAATAATATCTCCCTTTACTTTGGAATGCATATAGTTACGTTTTGCACCTAATGCTAGTTTTTTCTCTAAAGAAAAATATCTTATTTGTGCAATTTCGCTTTTTAATATTAAATCCTCAATCTTATCTGTTCCATCATCCACAATAATCCATTCTATTCTGTTTTTTGGATAATCTTGATTGCGAAAGCATTCAAACATTATAGGAATGAATGGTCTTCTGTTAAATGTTGGGGTACAAACAGATACGAAGGGTAGTTCTGTTTTTTTATTTGTCATTAATAATATACAAATAAAAAATATTTAAGTGTGTTTTACTCAATTAATTATATTTTCTTCTTCTCCTTCAAAACTTGTAAAGTTATTTATATTTTCTTCTTCTAAATTGCCACCTTGAACATCTTTAAATTCAACATCTTCAACATCTTCTTCAACATCATTTTCGTGAATATTATCGTCAACATGATTGTCATTACCTCCTGTTTTTTCCGCTTCTTTTTCTTGTTGCATTTGTGCTTGGCCTTGTCTAATAATTTTATTGAGTGATTCAAATATAGATTTTGATTTTGTTCGATATTCATTATATACTTCAGGCACAGGAGCAGCTTCTGTTTCATTTGTTTTGAATATATTATTTGATTCGGATTTTAAGAAACTTAGAAGTTCTGCTATTTCTTTGTCATCTCGGAAAACTGTAAACATAGAAAAGAAAATAGGAAGTGTTAAATAATTACACAAAGTAGACATAAATACTTTAAAATTTGTACCAGCGAAAATAGTTGGACTCATCGATAATTTCTTACCATAAATACCAGAAGAAACAATTAGAATTACTAAAAAGGCAATATAATACTTAAACATATATAGTATATTTGAAATTACCTTTATCAATTGTATGATTTTTAATAATAATAAATAAAACCAGTTGGAGCTGCAATATTTTTCTGTTTTATATTTACTATCAGCCATCTTGGCATGTTGAAGTACAGCGTTAATTGTTGAAAAATATCTTTCAGCTCCCATATAATGAAGAATTCCAAAGAATGAATAATATAAAAATAATCCTCCTATTAAAAGTCCACCAACAGGAACACTCACAATCATAATAATCATAAATCGAATAATCAGCATAATTATAAATAATAAAGGATTGAATAAACTACTTAACCAAGTACGAACTGAATCTTCATCTACTTTCATATTTCCTATTATTTTAGGTCCTTCTGCTACTGATACAAAAAATTCAATAAATAAAATAGCATACATAAGATTAATAAGAGAATTATTTGTTACGTTTGACAATAAGCCTATTAAGAAATTTTTAAAATAAATAGCAAAATACTTGAACGCAAATATTAATCCTACAAACAGCAATATAAAATTAGTGCGACCATCTAAAAAGAAAGATGCAATTTTTGGTACAAGTAGAATAAAGATATCATTAAACATTTCAACAAAAAATATTGCAAATTCAAATACAAAAAATATGAATTTTATTAGATGTGGCTTAAGATTACCATCTTCTTCTACATCTCCACCTGTCATTTCAAGTATCGCTTTTCTAGAAATTCTACTAAGTTTAATACCCTCACTATTGCTATAAAAAAGAATAAAATACCAATTTAACACAGCAAACATGGCAAAAATGACAGACATAAGCCATACTATTTGTTCTCGAATAATTGCTACATCGTTATTATCATCTTTAGTTTTATTTTTAAAGTTATAAGATGTTTTGATACCATCTTCTTTTGAAAATTTTTTATAATCTTTTTCTTTCATTTTTATGGTGTTTACCATTAATTTTGCTAACCACGTATTAACCCAATTTACAGAATTATATACACGTTCGATAGCTTGAATTAATAGGTTTCTTGGATCAAAGTCTGATCTAGCTCCTTCATATACAGTATCGTAACCTTCGTAATCATCTTTACTAAATCCTCGAGCCATTCCTTCTTTGGTAGATAAAAAAGAACTAAAAATTTCAAAAAATTTATTTTTAATACTTGCAGGAGTATCAGATTCTTCTTCTTTATCATAAATTGGATCATCTTCTTTTCGATTATACAAAGTATCGAATTCTTCTATATTTTTAAAATTTTTTTTCTGCTTTCTTTTTTTAATTTTTCGAAGTTTATCGTTAATCAAAGCAGTATCTATATCTTCATTTACAATTCTATCTTTACTAAATTTCTTTTTATGTGTATTTCTTTTATTTTCCATTAAATATTATAATATAATAGCTTATAATATTTTGATAGCGTACAACTTAATTATCTTGTGTAAAGCAAACCACAATTTCCACCAATAAAAGAAATAACATTAAACCGTTCTTCAAACAAGGTTAAATTATAGTTATAGTCGTACAATTGATAATTTGTTTTTCTAATTCCAATAGGAACACCAGATTGGTCACATACTATATCAACTCTTGAATTTGACATATCTATTGTAGGCAAGATAGTCTTAACTTCTAATTCAATATTTTTAAATTTACTTAAATTAATAGCACCAGACGGTTGATATTCTTTTGGGTCTGTATTTAAACAAAAATTATAACAATATAAACCATCTTGTGCATATCCGGGTGTGCGTGTATATTTTTCAATATAATCATATATTCCTCTGCTCATTAAATTTTCTCTATATTCTCCATTTAATAAAATACCAAAACTTTCTAATATTTCTTTTTTATTACCACTGAAAAAGTCTCCTGTTATCGTAATTCCAGAATTAAGGTTATTAGTCAATCCTGGATGAATCCCAATACCAAACGATAAATCTGTTTCTGTTCCAGGTAATGCTTCAATAGGTGCCAAACGTATATTATAAGGTAAATAATTATAAGGCCAATTTGTATAATTAGACCATTCATTACGCATTTTAACATCATTTCTTTGTAAATACCACATCCAACTAGAAACCATTCCATTAGTTTCTACTTTTACTCTTCTACTTCCAGTAATATTTTCAAAATTATATTGGTATATATCTCTAATTAAATATACTTGGTCTTCTTTTGCAAAACGATGAATTTCCTCTTCGTCTAAAAAGCAATAAGTAGATAGTAAATGTACATCAGCATTCCAAGTAGATATTTTATTTTCGTAATCTTCCGCTCTAATATATGCTGACGGAGGAGTTTGTAAAAATCGATACATTTGAAATCTATCAATTGTAAAATCTGCTCTTACATAAGGATGATTGTATTGAGTATCTAATACATCTCTTACAACAAATAAATCTTGTATTGATCGTAATGTGACTTTAATATTTAGTTCATTATATTGTAAACTTACTAAAGGAAATGCACATTTACTATTTAATGTAAACCAGTTATTAATAGGTATATATAATTGTCTACTTCTTATAGACGGTTCAGCACCATTCACATTTGTAGTAAAGGATGCAGACGGGTAAGCATTCATTCTTCCAAACGCATTACCAGGATCATTAACTTCAGCTACATTTCCACTCATTTGATAAAATAAATCTTTTTTCTCTTTACTAAAATCTCTTTCTACCATAGCAGCTAAATATTGTCCGCTAAATCTTTGTAACGTAGTAGATCCGCAACTTATCTCAATTTCATCAATAATGTGAGTACCTAAATCTTTAATCCATTTGAAGTCATAAGGAATCCATCTTTGATTAGTAGCATCTGATGGAGGATAAACAGGACTCCAAATATCAGGTAATGTAACGACTAAATAAGTATCCATCAGTAAATCAGCATATCTAGGAATTTTAAAAGAAAAGACTGAAGGTTCTGTGAGTCTAAGTTCTCGTAATCCAGAATAATCAATTCTAAACTTTTGCAATCCAAAATTAGTATATTTTGAATAAGTAACTTTAAAAAACGTTTTACTTGGGTTTCCTGTTAATATTAAATTATTATTTCCTACAGCTACAATATTTAGTAATCCACCAGCCATTTTGTTTAATTTAAATATATATTTTTATTATATTTAATTACTTAATTATATATATAGAATGTTCAATAAAAAATATATATTGATTGGAATATGTGTAGTTTTGATTGTTTATATAGGTTATCGATTTTATATGTTAAGAAAACGAGAAACAATAGAGAATTTTGATCTGCCACAAGGAGCCGATTTTGAATTAGGTAGAATACAAGATGAAAATAAACCAAATAAAAAAGAATTGCGCATTCGAAACATGGATAAAGACATAACCAAATATCCTTTAAAAGACTATTGTATTAAGTCGTCTCTCAATAGTGCAATAACGGGTAAGTATGTAAGTATTGATATGGTAAATGAAGTATTATCAAGAGGATGTAGATTTTTAGATTTTGAAGTATTTTATATTAAAGAAAAAGAAGTATTTAGTCCGCGTGTTGCATTTACAACTGATTATAAATTAACTTCTATTGATACTGAAAATAGTGTTTTATTGGTAGACATTTTTAACTCTATTGTTTCTAATGCTTTTTCACAGGATTCACCTAACAATAAGGATCCTTTATTTATTCATTTACGTATAAAATCGAATGATACAAATGTTTATAATTCCGTTGCTAATAATATTGCTTCTGCATTAAAGGGACGTCAACATAAAGGCAAAGTAAAGAAAGATACACTTTTAGAAAAGATAATGGGAAAAATAGTTGTTATAGTAGATAAAACTATTCGTCGTGATTATAAAGATTATAGTGAAAAATTAAGCAATCTTGTAAATATGGAAAGTGGAAGTGAAGATCTAAATTCTTATACATTAGCAAATATTGTTAATCATCCAGGTTTGCCAATACAAATTAGTGATGATTCTTATTCTACTGATTTAGAAAAATTTCAAATGATAATGCCTCATTTAGAGAAATATAATGTAGACGTAATGGATGTTACATATAATTTGGGTATTCAAATATTCCCTATGAAATTTTATATAAATGGAGATGAATTAGCAGACTATGAAGATATGTTTAATCAAAATAGTCATGGTATTGTTCCTATGGGAACCATGATGTATTATTTACAAAAAAGAAATTCGCAAACTTAATTTTATATATGTTTTTAATATATATGAAAAAAAAACAGTATACAAAAAAAAGACAATATAAAAAATCAAAATTTCAAAGCAAAACATGCAATGATAAAATGACTTTTGATGATTGTGAATTAGCTATTATTCGTCAAGCAATTGATGATACAGAAGAAATTCAAGGTCGTGATATGGTAAATAATGATGATGTTAAAAATATGATAAATATTGTTGAAAAATTTATTCAAGATAAAAAACTTATATGCTATGGTGGTACTGCTATTAACAATATATTACCAAAACATGATCAATTTTACAAAAAAGATATTGAAATACCTGATTATGATTTCTTTTCACCAAATGCACTTGATGATGCAAAAGAATTAGCAAATATATTTTATGAAAATGGATATAATGATGTAGAAGCAAAATCAGGTGTACATATGGGTACATTTAAAGTATTTGTAAATTACATTCCTGTAGCTGATATTACTTCTTTACATCCTCAATTATTTGATAAGATTTTGGTTGAATCAATAAAAATTGCCGGAATTTATTATTGTCCTCCTAATTATTTACGTATGGCGATGTATCTAGAATTATCTCGTCCCAAGGGAGATGTTAGCCGCTGGGAAAAGGTATTAAAACGATTAAATCTGTTAAATAAGCATTTTCCTTTGAAGACAAATAAAAAGTGTTATGGTCTTGATTTTTCAGTAAAAAATAATGATAAAAATAAAGAATATACAAATGCATATGCTTTGGTGCGTGATACACTTATTAATAATGAAGCTGTATTTTTTGGAGGATATGCAGCAAAATTATATAATAAATTTATTAATAAGACTGAAAAAGAGAAAAATTTTGGAAATCCTGATTTTGATGTATTAGATGAAGATCCTAAAAAGATGGCTATTATTATTGAAGAAGAATTAAAACGAAATAATATTAATAAAGTCAAAATAATAGAACATGAAAATATTGGAGAATTGATACCTTTTCATGTAGAAGTAAAAGTAGGCAATTTACCATTAGTTTATATTTATCAACCGATTGCTTGCCACAATTACAATATTGTTGAAAACAATCAACAAGTTATTCATGTAGCTACAATTGATACTATTTTGTCTTTTTACTTGGCTTTTCTTTACTCAGATTTACCTCATTATGATAATGATAGGTTGCTCTGTATGTCAGCATTTTTATATGATTTGATTGAAAAAAATAGATTGAATGATGCTGGTATTATGAAAAGATATTCTTTAGATTGTATTGGAAAACAGCCAACATTAAAGAGTATGCGAGCTGAAAAGGCTGAACAATTTAAATTATTAAAAAATGATCGTAAAAGTCGTGAATATGAAATGTGGTTTTTAAATTACAGTCCTATTAAGCTAGATGATAAAATAGTAAATTCAAAGGAAGAATTATTAGAAAAACAAGAAACCATGCCTAAGAAAAGTGTAAAACCAAAAACAAAAAAGAAAACTCAAAAGCAAAAAAGTGGAAAAGATATTTTAAAAATGTTGTTTAAAAATTAAAAAAATTGATATTTTATAACTATTTTGATAGTTATAAATTATAACACTATGAGTATCAAGTCTAGTGAAATCAAATATATAAATAATATAATTTCTAAAAGTTACTGTAATTATGTATCTGATAAAATGAAAAAAGTACAAGAATTAGAATATAAAAAAAATATGAATGATACGATGGTTTATGCAAATGTAAGGTATCAAAAGACGCGTATTATCAGAAGCATGTATTTAGTAGTTAATAAATACATTAAACAATTAAATATAAATATTGAATCTAACGATTTAAGCATAAGGAAATATTTATACGTTACTTATTTGAAATCAAACGAATTAATAGAGACATTAAATTTGATGATTAATGATGATTTATACAATCAATATCAAAAAAAATACTTTACATTATTGATAATTACGTTAAAAAAGAATAAAGAACTTATTGATAAAAGAACGGAATATATGATGTCTCTTTTATTAGAAAATACTGAACTGCCGGTTGATATGATTCGTGAGATTATGAAATTTATTTAAACATAATCTTCTTCTTCAAGTTCACTTGTGTAATCCAATTCTTCATTTTCTTCTGTATCAAAATGAAAAATTGTATTTTCACTCTGTTTTTTTTGTATACGTTTTGATTTTCTTGTTTTTACAATAGGTTTTTCAGGCTCATCATCTGCATCATCGATATCATCATCATCGTCTTCCAAATCTTCATCTTCATCTTCATCGTCTTCCAACTCCTCTTCATCTTCGTCTTCGTCGTCATCTTCGTCTTCGTCGTCATCTTCATCATCTTCGTCTTCGACAACAAAGCCATCTTTTGCATAACCAGATTTTGTCTTAGGAATATTTTCATCTTCGTCTTCTTCTTCTTCATCATCAGTATCTTCTTCTCCTATATCTTCAAAGCCTTTAAACAAATGATTATATATTTGTTTCCATTCTTCAGAAGATAATGATACAAATTTTTTATTTTTTCTGTTTATCAACAAGCAATTTCCAAAAAATAATGTATTGTCTACTGGTGGAGGAAAATCATATTTATTTTCTTGTCCAGCACGACCTTCTGTTTTTCCATACAAACATACATTATATTTTTTGCTTTTAATTTCTACATCCCACTCTGTTTGCAATTTAAAATGTGTATTACTTTTAAATCCAGCTTTTTTATAAAGTTCATCTTCACTAACAGACTTTACTTTTACTTCTTTAATAGATCCTTTTTTTTCAATAATAACAAACTCAGTCATATACTGTAAATTTTAAGTTCTATTTAAGTTAGTTTAAATATATATATCCTTTTCTACAAATTAGATATATGTCGGTTGCATTATATATTATTTCCAATATAATAGTATCTATTTTAATTATTTATGTATTTCATTTATTATGGGATTTTATAATAAATAAATTTAGTACAAAAAAGAAAAAAGACATGGTAAACAAACAAATTAGTAAATATAATGATTTAGTTGAAGAATTAAAAAAATCTACAAAAGATCAAGAGTTTACAAAAGAAGTAAAAGAGAATTTAGAAAATGAGTTAACAGAATTTATGGATACAGCTTAATAAGAATATGTTTATTTATCTATATGAAAAATTTAAATGTAATTGTTATTATTTAAATCAATTTTTTGTATTATATTCATCTAATTTATGAAAATTCATATAAGTAAAAATATTATTTTTATCTTTTTCAATACTATCAAAATAAGAAATGTATTTTTCATAACTAGGTATTTCTCCTTCTATTGCTGTGATAGCAGATAACTCTGCAGAAGCTAAAAATACATCTGCTCCTCTTCCAAGTCGATTTGGAAAATTTCTTGTTGATGTTGATAATACACTTGCATTATCTTGTACTCGAGCTTGATTTCCCATACATAATGAACAACCGGGCATTTCTGTTCGTGCTCCTACTTTATTATATATTTCATAAAAACCTTCTTCTTGTAGTTTTTTTTCATCCATTTTTGTTGGAGGAGCAATCCATAGCTTTGTATTCAAAATACCTTTATAATTATTTAATAATTTACCTGCAGCTCTAAAGTGTCCTATATTTGTCATACAACTACCAATAAATACTTCATCTATTTTTCTACCTGCCACTTCAGATAATAAAACAGCATCGTCAGGATCATTAGGAGCACATAAAATCGGTTCTTTGATTTCATTTAAATTAATTTCAATAACTTCTTTATAATTTGCGCCTTCATCTGCTTCTAGCAATTCAGGATTATTAATCCAGTCTTTCATTTTATCAATACGTCGTTGTATTGTTTTCTTGTCTTGATATCCTTGTTGAATCATCCAATTTAATAACGAAATATTGGATTGTAAATATTCAATAATAGGTTCTTTATTTAATTTAATAGTACATCCAGACGAAGAACGTTCAGCACTAGCATCTGATAATTCAAATGCTTGTTCGCAAGTTAAATCTGGTAAACCCTCTATTTCTAATATATTTCCACTAAAAATATTTTTTTTGTTTTCTTTTGATATGGTTAATAGACCTTTTTGTTTTGCAACATAAGGAATAGCATGAACAAGATCTCGTAAAGTGATTCCAGGTTGTATTTTTCCAGTAAATTTAACTAATACAGAGTCTGGCATATCTAATGGCATCGTTCCAGTTGCAGCAGCAAAAGCAACTAGTCCAGATCCACCTGGAAATGAAATTCCAATAGGAAAACGAGTATGAGAATCACCACCTGTTCCAACTGTATCTGGTAATAACATTCTATTTAACCAGCTATGAATAATTCCATCACCGGGTTTTAATGAAATACCTCCTCTATTGTGAATAAAATTCGGAAGTGTTTCATGTGTAATTAAATCAATAGGTTTTGGATAAGCAGCTGTATGACAAAATGATTGCATAACAAGATCAGATGAAAAACCTAAACAAGCCAAATCTTTTAATTCATCTCTTGTCATAGGACCAGTAGTATCTTGTGATCCTACACTTGTAACTAATGGTTCACAATAAGTACCGGGTAAAACTCCTTCTTGATTACATGCTTTTCCTACCATTTTTTGTGCCAACGTATATTTTTGATTTTCTCCTTCCTTAATTTCAAAGTTTTTAATGAAAATAGAATTATCAAACTTTTTAATAGCATTTTGAGCTTTATTTGTTAAATTTTTTCCTATAATTAGATTAATTCTGCCATTTGCTTGCACACTATCTAATATAGTGTTTGTTTTTAATTTCCATTCACTTATAATTTTGTCTGTAGAAAGATCTTTTACAATACCCTCATATGGGTAAAGTTCTATTTGTTGACCTGTATACATTTTATCTACATCCATTTCGATTGGTAATGCTCCACTATCTTCCATAGTATTGAAGAATATAGGTGCTATTTTTCCTCCAAAGCAAAATCCACCATTCTTTTTATTTGGAACAAAAGGTATGGGATTTCCAAAGTACCATAATAAACTGTTTGTTGCACTTTTTCTACTTGAACCAGTTCCTACAACATCACCCACATATACAACAGGCTTATTTAATCTTTTTAAATCATTAATTTGTATTACAGGACCTCGTTCATAATCAATATCCGGTTGAATACCTGGTCTAGGATTTTTAAGCATACTAAGAGCATGTAATGGAATATCAGGTCGTGTAAATGCATCTTGTGCAGGAGATAAATCATCAGTATTTGTTTCACCATCAACTTTAAAAACTGTTAATTTAATTTGTTCTTTTAGTTGTGGTTTATTGTGAAACCATTCTGCACTTGCCCATGATTCTAACAATTTTTTTGCGTAAGGATTTCCTTTTTTATATTTTTTTTCAATATCATTAAAATAATCGAAAATTAATGTTATGTCTTTTAATTCTTCTATTGCAAAATTAGCAAGATCTTCATTATCAAGTAATCTTGATAAAATTTCTACATTATAACCTCCTTGCATAGTTCCTAATATTGTTATGGCTCGATATTTTGATATTAAATCACATTTAAGATTATTAATACAAATATCTCTAAGAAGAATAGATTTTAAATAAGTTGTTTCATCTACTCCTGGTGTAATACGATGTACAAATTGTTGGTTCAAAAATTTAATGTCTTTATGTGAATAGTCTTCTTTTTTAATAATGTTGATTAAATCATGTGTGTCTGTAAGGTTTAAAGGTTCTGGTGGTATGTTCAAAACTCTACGTTTATCTACTTTCTGAAGTATTTCGCGTTTGAATCTAGAAATCCCTCTAAACATCGTAATATATAAAACATACTTATTTTTAAATCTATTTTGAATTTTTAATGCATAATATAAATAATCCAGGAATTGCTGCAAATAAATCCCCCAACATATCTTGTTGTGTTTCTTTGCAAAATACAAAGTAATCTGAAATATTAGGTAAAAAAATATTTTCAATACATTCCCAGCCTAATATAAAATTTAAGTAGGCTGTTATGCTTAATCTATATGGATAATAAAGTGCTAATATACAAGTAGACAATACATGTACTAAGCTCCATATATCAAAATATACGTACTTTGAATTATAGAGAGGTTGTAAAAAAATATTTTTTGCATAATATTCTATAAAAATTACAATTTGTATTGAAAAAAACATTATAACTGCATTTAATGCATACCGGATTAACATTATAATATATAACTCGTACTGTTTATATATTATTTATTAAGTTCTATTAACTTGTTAAGACCAGGGCAATTCATATCTTTTTTTCTCAGCTCATGTTCATTTAGATACCACCATGGTTTATGAACACCAAAACTGTCATCGCTATATAGTCCTTCATTTGAAAATTTATTAGCTGTTTCTACATCAGGAACTTTGAGAGAATGGTTTTCCTTTGTAAAAAACACGTCTTCGTTTTCATTTTCTTTACGACTATCTTTATCTAGTACTTCTAACATTTTACTTTTCTTACGCAAAGATAACCCACCATTTCCAACCCAATTTTTATGAGGAGCACCTACATAATCAAATTGCAAAAAGTTGTAAATATATTTATTAAATGATTTACAAATAATAGAATCAGTTTGAAAGATTAAAAAATGTTCACTTGGAATATAATCATAAAAATGCTTAGAAGTTAGTAATTTATTATAATCTTCTAAAGAAAGATTGTCTACATTTAAGTTGTGCATTTGAATTCGAGAATTGTATGCCTTGAGTTCTTTTTTACATAAGTTCTCTAAATAATTTTTATTTTTGTTTCCATGTAAAATAACAATACTCCAGTTTTCATCTAGATTGGTCAATACATTTTCTAAAACAAAGTATAATGCTTTATGTTCTCGTGGTTCAACAATTATAGCTGTATAATTATTTTGCATAGACTCTTTTGTATTTTGTAATAAGTAAAAAATAAACAAAACAAATACAACGAAAACAAATAATAATAATAATTGTTTCTTTTTCATGTAACTTATATATTATTTATAGAATTAATTGGATAGTCTAAAAATTGATATAATATAATAATTTAAACATATATCAATTATAGAGTCATGGAACTTACTTCATATCAATTAACAAAACTGTTAAATAGATTTCCGGTTTTTGAACTTTCCTATGAGACGATGATGCATAAGAAAGTTTGTACAGATTATAATATTGTATATGCAATTCCACTAGGAAAGAAATATTATATATGGTATACATTTCATCGTAATCAAGATGTTTGTTATTTATTAGAGTTAAATAAAGATAAAGTCATTATAAAGGGAACATGCATTACAACAATTGGAAACCAGCAATTTTCGTTAGGTACATTAGTATATGGTACATTTTTAGAAGAAGAAAATAAATTTATAGTCGAAGATATATATTATTATAAAGGGGTTCCTTTAAAACTCCTTCAATTAAAAGAACGTATGTATATTCAAAAAGAAATGTTTGAAACCATAAATACTATAAAATACAATAAAAGAGAAATTTCTTTTTATTTGCCATATTTTTGGAAACATAAAGAAAATCAAGAATTTGCAACACGAATACCCTCTGAAATTGCATTAAAAATAGGATACGATGTGCATCATTTACAATATCGTTCTTTGCATGTTACTATACCGTATATTAATATTACTATTACCAAAAAATTACAGATTGGTCCAAGTAAAGAAAAAGTGATTCCAACACAATATTATAAAAAATATAGTTTTGATTTTACAAGACCTCAATATAAATTTCCAACTGTATTTCTAGTAAATCCTGATCTTCAAAATGATGTATATCATTTGTATGCGTTTGGTAAACATAAGTCGAATGTATATTATAATATTGCATATATACCAAACTATGATAAAAGTGTATTTATGAATTCTTTATTTCGAAATATACGAGAAAATAAAAATTTAGACTACATAGAAGAAAGTGAAGATGAAGAAGATTTTCAAAATGTAGCAATAGATAAACATGTAGATCTAACAAAATATGTTGCTATGGAATGCGTATTTTTCAGAAAGTTTAAAAAATGGGTTCCCATGAGATTAGCTGAAAAATATGCAAAAATTGTGCATATAAATAAATTAGTATCTGATTATTATCAATAAAATCTCAGTAATATATATATTATGACAAAATTGTCTTTTAGCGATCTTGAACCTAAGGCTGTATTACCTAGTGAAAAAACAACTGCTACAGGCGGTGAACCACATAAGATGGAAGGTGGAAAACGCCGCAAGAAGAGAAAAACAGCAAAAAAACATAAGAAAACAAATAAGAGTGGTAAAAAGAAAGGAAAAAAGACTGTTAAGAAAAATATTTTTTCATCTTTTATGAAGATGTTTAAGTAAATATACTAGCATCTAATAAACACTTGGGTTTTTCTTCTACATCTTCTTGTTGATTTGTTTTAGATTCTTTAGGTGTGTATATACAATTCCAGTCATTCATATCCATATTTTTATAAATATTTGAATTGGTTTCAAATATTTTATAATTACATTTTTTATAAAAACGTTTTCGTTGTAACCACTGTTTTTGAAATATGTCATGACAATCTACTATATCAACAACGATTGGTTGTTGATGTTTTGTTCTCAAAATACGACCAACTGATTGTGTAATATCTGTTTTTGGACTAGCCATAATAAGTGTTGATAATGTTTTAATGTCTAATGCTTCTGATGCCATAGCATATGTAGCTAATACAACTTCTTTTGATTCAGTAGTTTGTAGATCTTCTTTTTTCATACCTCCAATATAATAACCCACACTTCCAATATTTTTATGATTAATTGCA
>MDSZ01014761.1_pt1 | contig 17253 bp, 16 predicted proteins | sample 811201 | NCBI WGS metagenome assembly MDSZ01 (sample SAMN05326647, study PRJNA326480) | marine metagenome | isolation source: seawater | place: Indian Ocean: North | collected 2010
AAAATCATACTAAATGGCCCTGAAGATGATTTACAACTAACTAAAAATACCCAACCAGCAATATTGACTGTTAGTTATGCTATTTTTAAAGTTTTAAAAGATGAATTTAACTTTGATTTGAAATTTTTTAAATTTTTTGCCGGTCATTCTTTAGGGGAATACAGTGCTTTAGTTTGTTCGGGAGCATTAAAATTTGAAGATGCTTTGTATTTATTACACGAAAGAGGAAAAGCCATGCAAAATGCTGTACCGGTTGGAAAAGGAAGTATGATAGCAGTATTAGGTTCTGATATAAATGAAATTACTAAAATGATCGACTCAAGAAAAGAAAAACAAGGTGTTTGTGAAATAGCGAATGATAATGCTGTTGGTCAAGTAATTGTTAGCGGAGATATAAAAAGCGTTGAGTCACTTCAAGAAATATTGAAATTAAACAAAATTAAATCTATTCCTCTTAAAGTTAGTGCTCCATTTCATTGTAGTCTAATGAATAATGCAGCAGAGGCTATGAAAGGAAAAATAAATAATACAAAATTTGAAAATCCTAGTTTTAACATTATTAGTAATGTTACAGGTCAGGTAGAAAATAACTCAAACAATATTAAAGAACTGTTAATTAAACAAATTTTTTCAACTGTTAAATGGAGAGAAAGTGTAATTTATATGGCAAATAATGGAAGTAAGAATTTTATTGAAATAGGACCAGGAAAGGTTTTATCTGGAATGGTAAAAAGAACTGTAAAAAATGTAAATTGCTTTGCAATTAACTCTATTACTGATATTAAAAATTTAAATGATAAATTTAAAAAATAAAAAAGTTTTGATAACTGGAGCTACTGGGGGAATAGGAAATAGTTTAGTAAAAAAATTCTATGAACTAGAGTCCGATATTGTGGCTACTGGAACAAATGAGACTAAACTCGAAAATTTAAAAAAAAATTTCACAAAAATTCAAACTGAAAGATTTAAGTTAGACGAACATGATAAAATTGAAGATTTTGTAGAAACAGTAAATAAAAAAAATAACGGTATTGATATATTAATAAATAATGCAGGAATTACACTTGATAATTTATCAATAAGACTTAATGAAGAAAATTGGAAAAAGGTTCTTGATATTAATCTGACTTCTACTTTTTTACTATGTAAATACACCATAAAAAAGATGCTTAAAAAAAAATACGGGAAAATAATAAACATTACCTCAATCGTCGGTCATACTGGAAATTTAGGACAATCAAATTATGCAGCATCAAAAGCTGGAATTATAGGTTTTTCAAAAAGCTTAGCAATAGAGTTTGCTAGAAAAAATATAAATGTTAATTGTGTATCTCCAGGATTTATAAAAACTGAAATGACAGATAAAATAAACGAAGAATTTAAGAAAAACTTGATCAATAAAATTCCATCAGGTAGTCTTGGGACAGGGGAAGATGTTTCAAATTGTGTAGCTTTTTTAGCTTCTGATTTAGCAAATTATATAAATGGTGAAACCATTCATGTTAATGGTGGAATGTATATGGCTTGACAATTCTGCTTAATAATCTATTAAGAAATTAGACAAACACGAAAGGAATTCATGTCAGAGGAAATTAAAGGAAAAATAAAAAAAATAGTTGCTGATCACTTAGGGATCGAAGAAGAAAAAGTTACTGAAGAAGCAAGTTTTATCGACGATTTAGGTGCAGATAGCTTAGACACAGTTGAGCTAGTAATGGCATTCGAGGAAGAATTTGGTTCTGAAATTTCTGATAGCGAGGCAGAAAAAATCTTAACCGTCGGTGACGCAATTAAATTTATTGAAAGTAAAGCAAGTTAATTTTTTTAAATTTAAAAAATGCCTGGTGAAGAAAATATTATGGTTATACTGTCTTCTCCATCTGGCGTTGGAAAAACTACTCTAACTAAGAAAATTCAACAAAAATATCAATCATTTAAAATCTCAGTGTCTCATACTACGAGATCTCCAAGATCCAACGAGGTTAATGGAGTAGATTATCATTTTATTTCTAAAGATAAATTTGAAAAGCTTATTAAGGAAAAAAAATTTTACGAGTACGCAAAAATATTTGAAAATTATTATGGCACTTTAAAGGAAACTGTTGATGAAACAATTTTAAAAAATGACATAATTTTCGATATAGATTGGCAAGGCACAAAACAGTTATCAAAATTTAAAAATCTAAATTTAATAAAAATATATTTAATCACAGATAATAAAGAAGAATTAAAAAAAAGATTAATTAAAAGAAATCAAAATACTCAAGAAGAAATAGAAAAAAGGTTTAATTCTTTTGATAAAGACATAAAGCATTGGAGTGATTACGATTACGTAATAATTAACAAAAATTTGGATGTTTGTTTTAAACAAATAGAAAGCATAATTAAACTAAATAAAAATAAATTATCTATTCCCGCTCATATACCTCAGTAATCTTATAATAAAGTTTTTCATTTATCTCCGTTGGTCTTAAATTAAGATTTAATTCATTTAAATTTTTTAAGTTTTTTTCATTTAGTATTTTTTTAATATTCTTATTAATCATTTTTCTTTTATTTGAGAAAAGAATATTTGTTACCTTTTCTAAATTATTGATTTTCTTTATTTTAAATCCTTTAAATAATTTAGGCTGAAAATGTATAACCATAGAGTTTATTTTTGGTTTAGGAAAAAAACAATTAGGAGATATTAAAAATTTATTAACTGATTTCAGTCTAAAGTTAACCAAAATTGATAATCTTCCATAATTAGAAGATGAAAATTTTCCTAAAATCTTTTCACCCAATTCTTTTTGAAACATAAAAACAATATCTTTAAATTTAGGAGGCCATTTTTTGAATTTTAAAATTTTTACTAAAATTTGAGAAGATATATTATAGGGTAAATTTCCAAAAATTATAGAGTCTTTCAAAATTACCTTCTCAATATTAAAATTCAAAATATCTTCACAAAAAATTTTTATTTTTTTATTTTTTGAATATTTTTTTTTGAGCTCTTCTGAAAGATTAATATCTTTTTCAATGAGCAATAAAGACTTAGGATCTTTTTTGATTATTTCATTTGTTAATGCGCCTGTTCCTGGTCCTATCTCAACTACATTTTTATTTTTGATTTTAGTTAAACTTACTATTTTTCTAACAATATTTTTATCAACTAAAAAATTCTGTCCTAATGATTTCTTTGCAAAATTCATTTTTTAAGAGTGTTTACAAACTCAATACATCTCATCAAACTCGTTTCTTTGGCTTTTCTTTTACCAATCAACTTTTCACTTGTTCCATGATCTGGCGAAAGTCTTAAATATCTAAGACCCAAAGTTACGTTGATCGCATCGAATTTATACAAGGATTTAAAGGGAGCAAGAACTTGATCATGGTACATTCCAACGATAACATCAAATTTTTTATAATCATTTATAAATAAAGTATCTGTAACTAGCGGCCCTTTAACATGAATATTAAGTTTTTTAAGTTTTTTTATCGCTGGTATAATAATTTTAACTTCCTCTGAATTTTTTCTCAATTCAGCATTATGAGGATTTAATCCAGTAACTCCAATTTTAGGTTTTATATTGAAATTTTTTTTATACCAATTATGAATCGTTTTTATCTTATCAATAATAATTTTAGTGTTTAAATTTTTTGAAACTCTTTTTATATCAGCATGAGTAGTTAATGGGCTTACTGAAAAACTTTTATTTCTTATCAACATTACTTCGGAATTTTTTTTAATCTTATTCTTTGCCGCCAAATATTCTGTAACACCGAAATTATCTTTTTTAAGAAGTTTTTTATTAATTGGACAATTAATAATGCCTAGCACATCTTTTCTAAGAGCATATTTATGAGCTTTGTCGAGAGATTCAAGTACGTATTTTGATGATAACTTGATTGGTATTTTGAATGGATCTTTAAACCTTAAATTTATATTTATTATTTTTAGGTTATTAGTTTTTGTTATCTGATTAATGTTATCAATTTTTGTTAAATTAATTTTATAATGTAAAATTTTAAATTGTTTTTTAATTAAATCAAAATTAGAAATAATATAAATTTTTTTTTTTATCGAATTATTAAGTTTTTTCCAACATTTGAAAATTATTTCGGAATTAATACTTCGAGGATCACCACTACAAATAATAATTTTTTGTCTCATTTATATTCTATTAAACTTGTATTTTTTAATTTAGACAAATAGCTATTTGAGTACAAATTAAAAAGTTCATTTTTTTTCTTATTTATTAATCTTTCTCTTAATTTTGTTTTATCAACCTTTTCAGGTTTTACATTTCTTAAGTCGTAAAGTTTTAATATTAAAGTACTATTTTGTCTTTTTATTGGCTTTGTAATTTCCCCTGGCCGAATATTGTTCAGCACATTCAAAATTTCTTTTGATAAAGACTTTGCACTAATCCAACCTAGGTCACCCTTCTCGGATGCAGAAGAAGACATACTATATTTCACAGCCGCAGTCTCAAATCCATTTTTTTTTATGTGATCTAGAATTTTAGATATTTTTAAATCATCTGATTGATCATTGTTATTAAAAATCTCTATTTCTGATATCTTGAATTCTTGAGTATTAGTTTTATTATTTATGATCTTATTAATTTCCTTATCAACATTTTTTTCATCAATCTCAATTTTTTTTGAGTAAATTTTATAAATCATTTCTTGCCACATTAAAGACGTTTCAACCTCATTTATGAATAATTTATAATCTAAGTTATTATCTTTAAAACTTTTTTTTAAACTATTTATATCGTTAGATGATATTGAATTGAGATAATTATTAACCTGGTTATAGTTAGTTTTAATTTGATATTTTTCTAATTCAATTTTTTTTAATTTAAGTTGAATTAACGCGTCAAGAGATTGTTTCTTAAGTTTGTCTATGTTGTCTTGATTTATTTTTTCGCCAGCTAAAAATAATGTTACTAAAATTTTATTTTTAATTTCATAATTTGTAATTATTTCATTTTCAACTTTAATTATAATCTTATTTTCAATTTTAGCAGATAAAAAATTTGGAAATAATATTAGAATTAAAAAAAAAAAAATTATATAAGAAATTTTGTTCATTATTTGAAGTTTGGTGACTCTATGTTCCCAAATGGAGTAAGTGTTATTTTAAACATTAATGAATTTTCTGGCTCAAGTTCTGAGTCAGTATAAAACTCTCTTCTGTAAACTAAGCCAGCTCTTAAACAATCGTTAAAATATTCATAACTCAAATTATAAAATTCAGAGGAATTAGTAATCAAATTACGTTTTGTCTCAAAAGAAAATAATGATTTATCGGTCTGATTAAAGTTTACTTTTGTTTTAAAATAATCTTGATCGCCTATATGTTTTTGCTCTAACAAATAATTGAAATCGAGATCAAATGGTCCTAATTTTGTAGTTGCACCAATTTCACTAAAATTCATATCATTATAATTTTGATCAAGCGCAAAATTATAATTTAAACTAAATTTATTTTTCAAATCTAGAGAAGCAGAACCTACTAAATCAGATAACTTCTCGTCCATACCAGTTTTACTGTTCATTTTTTTATTTTCTTTTTGATTTATTACTTGTGCCACTGAAAAATCAAAATCTCTATCAGGGCCATCTATTTTGTACTCGAAACCTAATGTGCCACTAGTTCCAGTTTCATAATTATAAGAATTTACTAATCTATTTAAACTAAATGCCTTTAGAGGGTCTAATCTTTTGCTAGCTGTCTCTTTTCTCATATTTCCAGGAGAATGCCTTAATAAAAGTTTAGGTTTTAAGATATGCTTAAGATCTCCATTGTATTTTTGAAGGTTCATTTCAGTAGCTAAACCAAATGCTCCAAATAATTCGTTAGTAGTATCGTCTTTATAAATATCTACATTTTTAGCTTCATAATTAATATTTTTTAAATTTCCCAAAAATTGAGTCTTTAGTCCTGAGTCTAAAAAGATATCTTTAGAGCTCCAATTAAAATCGTTTACTACAAAACTAGTTAATCTATTCGTATCGTAATTATGCACTTTGAAATTAGTCTCAAGATCTAAGTTTCCTAAAGTATCATTATTAAATAAATTTTTATTAAATATTATTTCGGGAAGAATATATTCGTATTTGTCATTGTAACCCTCTTTCATTGTTTCATAAACACTTGCATTTATTTTTAAAAATAAATCATCTTTTTCATGAGTAAAATCAATTGAGTTTTCAAGTGTATCTCTGTTAAAGTTCACTAGGTTAGACTCAATTTTATAAAGTTTGAGATATTTATCATTAGACACATCCTGAAGATTTAAAGTTAAATTATTATTTGAATTATTCTTACCTATAAAATTTTTTTCGAATTTACCGAAAAAATGAGATTTATTACCTTCCTTTTTTTTTGAAGTTGTTTTCTTATAACCCTCCGTATAACCAAAGTCTGCGAAAAGATTAGCGTTATTCAATGCTTGATGAAACTCGCCTAAAAATAATGGATGCTCCGTAGCATATATCCGATTTGTGATCACTAAATTTTTATCTAAACCCAGATCAAAAAAGTAAGGGACAAAAACTCCTGAGCCTAGGTTTTTAGAATTAGTTGTTGTTGGTGGAAGAAAACCTGATCTCCTATCAACTGTTGGATCAGGATGTGATAATTTAGGAAAATAAAATATTGGAATATCAAACACTTTTACAATTGCATTGTTGTAATAAATCGTTTTCTTTTTATTATCATGCAACATCTTTTTTGCTTGAATCGTCCATGGAGGACACTTGTCATTTTCTCTATAGTCACAAATTGTGAAAACACTTTTATTAAATTCGCTTTGCTTTTTATTTAAAGAAAAAGAATTCGCAAAAATTCTAGGCTTATTTTGTTCATTTATTTTAAAACCTTCCTGATTAATAAAAGCCTTAATATCTGTACCTAAAATTTCTTTTTTTTTAGTATCAATATATATTTGGGAGAATTCATAAACATTTCCTAGCACGTCTTCAACTTTAACAAGACCTATAGACTTAAAAATATTTTCATTAATCAAATATTCAAAATTTTCTAAATAAATCTTATTTTTATCATTATCAGTAAGTGTTGCATTATTATTTGAATTAATGAATTTTTTATTATTATCAAAAATTATATCCTTACCTTCAATAATAAAATTTTCTGATGTTATGACCTCTGTAGGACCAATACTTTTAAAAACTTTTTTATTTTCGAAATACTCAGCATTTTCAGTTTTAATAGTATTATTTTTACTATCCCGTACCTCAATATTTTTTCTTAGTTTTAAAAATCCAGTTGACTTGTTGTATTCTAAATAATCGCTTTTAATTGTTTTCTTATCCTCTGTTTTAATAAATACTTCATCTTCAAAAATTGAAATGCTTTTGTTTTTATCGATTGAAATATTCTTTGCTTTAATGAATAAATTCTCTGCAAATAAATTTGTATTTAATAAGATAAAAAACAAAATACTTAAAAGTTTATTTTTCATTTATTTGTAATACTCCTACAAAAGTAAATAAGCTTAATGCAATTACCGGAGCCCATACAGCTAAAATAAGGGGAATTCTATCTGTTTGCCCTAATGCTAAAGATAAATCTTTAAAATAAAAAATAAAAACACTTATAATTAATCCAATTATTATGAATTTGATATTATCTGATCTCTTTAAGGTATTTAAAGTCAGTATAGCAGCAATTGCCGTCATCATCAGCAAGAAAAAGGGAAGCGACAACAAATTATGTAAACTTTGATCTAAGAATCTTTGATTATACCCATTATCAACTAAGGATTTATAATTTATGACTAAGTCTAAAAATGACATAGTGTCAAAATTTTTAAATAATGTTGTTATTTTTTCGTAATTATAAATAGATTCAATTTGATAATTATTAAATAACTGTTTCTCTAGAACCCCATTTTCAGGTTTGAAAATTTCTACATCTTTAAGTTTCCATGTATTTTCTTTTATATCTACTTTTTTGGAAATTATCTTTTCAGACAAATTATATTCTTTATCTAAATGAAAAATTGTAACATCAATCAAACTTAATCCATCTGGCCTATTAGCTGTGATAATTCTATTTCCATTTTTTAGATTTTCTTTGATCCAAAGCCCATTCTTATTAAATGTAACAAGGTGATCAATATCTCTCGCGTAATTAGATTTTGTTTTCTCATAATATTTTGACATAGAAGAGGTAATAGGATTTGCAACTAACAAAATTAGCCAACCTAAAATAAACGACGTAAAAGCTAAAATAAAAAATATTTTCATATTTGAGTATCCAAATACTTTCATTGCAAGAAGATCTCTATTATTTCTTATCTTCAACATAAACCACATACTTGAAACGAAAATTATGAAAGGTAAAAGTTGAATAATCATACTTGGAATAAAAATACTAGTGAGAATTAATGGAGTAAAAATACTTACATCAATATTTTTAAAAAATTCTATTTCTTCAAATAAATTCAAGATTAAGCCGAAACAATAAAAAATTGCTATCCACATAAATATTGTTTTTAGAAAATTTTTTAAAAGATAATTTAAAATAACATTATTCATTTAGAAATTGACTCTTTCGAAAATTTTAACCTTAGTAAAGAATACAATAATATAAATAAGATAACAGGCATTATTAAAAATAAAGCTCTTACAAAATTATTGATGCCTGTATATCTAACAGTCATTTCGGTAAATATAAGTAAAATAAAGCTATAAATAAAAATACTAATTTTATTTAAAGAGTTTTTTTTTGTATTAATAAGAAGCAAGGAACATATCATTGCAACTACAGGAATATAAAAAGGCAAAGCTAAGCGTCTGTTCAAAAGAGGTATCATTTCTTTCTTAGCATTTGAATTACAAATATCTGCGTCCGGATTTTGATTTAAAAAACATTTCAAAATAGTAACTGTCGAGGTTTCCTGTAATTTTGGTTTTTTTATTGTAGATGTGCTTAGGTTGCCCATATCAATATTTAATTGTTCAAATTTTATTATTTCATTTTCAGTATTATCTTTTTTAGATGATATTATTTGCCCATTAAATAAATAAAATTTTCTTTTTTCTACCAATCCTTTTTCCGCTATAATTGTAGTACTAAAAGTATCTTCAATATTTGATGACAAATTTTTGAGATTATTGCCTTTGTCATATAAAAAAATGTTTTCAAGTTCGTTATCAATTTTCTTTTCAACAATTACAGTGAATCCTTTAAATGTATCACTAAATTGCTGCGATTTTACAGTTGGTAAAAATGAATTAAACTGTTCTTTGCTTAAAAGTAATCTTGATTTATTTAAAGTATAGGGCGTTAAAAAAGCAGAGAATACTAAATAAAAAAATAAAATTAAAATTGATATAAAAAAGAATAGATTAACTAACTGTATTTTTTTAACACCAGACGTCCAAAGAATTACGAACTCGCTATCTTGGATATGTTTTACTATAAATATTGTCAATGCTAACAGAAATGAAAATGGAATAAATTTAGGTGCAATACCGAAAATGTTTAGAAAGGAATATTGAAAATAAATACCTATAGGGTATCCGCTATCAACAACTAAATCTAGAAAGCTCACCGCCCTTACAGTTAGAGCTATTATTGATAAACCAAATAATACAACAAAAAATGTTTTTATTATCTCTATAAAAAAGTTTTGATAAATTTTGTTTTGAAGCATTTGTTTATTTTGTATATAATTAATTCATCCGTTAAATAAATTCAACTTTAGAGTGAACAATACTAAATTTAACGTTGAAATTTGATATATTTGGACTTATATACCATTCAAATCTATTGGTAATTTAATAAAATTTATGTCTTTAAAAATTAATTATTCGAATAATTCAATTAGCAAAGTTTCAGCTAATACAGTTTTATTTACAGATGAAAAATTCAATATTAATAATCTAAAAAAATATATATCAAATACAGAGTTTTCTTATATAAATGACTTACTTAAAACTAACGATATTAAAAAAAATATATTAGTTTTTGAAATAAATTCAAAAAAGAAGATAATTTTAATTTCAATAAAAAAAAATCTGAAGAATTTCGATATAGAAAATCTTGGAGCAGAATTCTTTGGACGCATTAATTATGGAAAAAATAGTGAATATTTTTTGAGTTCTGATAGCTTACCAAGTAAAAATGAAAACTTCATAGGACATTTCCTTCATGGTCTAAAATTAAAATCATATGAATTTAATAAATATAAATCAAAAAATAAATCAAGAGTGTTGTCTATATTTATATTGGGAAATAAAAATAAACCATCAAATAAAAAACAATTAAAATTTAAAGCTATAGAAGAAGGAACCTTTTTTGCTAGGGATTTAGTTTCTGAACCCGGAAACGTCTTACATCCTGACGAGTATGCAAAAAGAATAAATTCTCTTAAGAGAGATGGATTAAAAATAAGTATTTACGATGAAAAAAAATTAAAAAAATTGGGCATGAACGCTTTGCTTGGAGTAGGTCAAGGAAGCATAAGAGGATCTTATCTTGTGATCATGGAGTGGAATGGAGCAAAAAAAAATTCTAAACCTTTGGCGTTCGTAGGAAAAGGAGTTTGTTTTGATACTGGTGGTTATTCATTGAAACCTGCGAAATTTATGGAAGATATGACTTATGACATGGCTGGCTCCGCTGCTGTAGTTGGATTGATGAAAAGTCTTGCCTTAAGAAAAGCAAAAATCAATGCTGTAGGAGTTGTAGGGCTAGTAGAAAACATGGTCAGCGGAAACGCTCAAAGACCTGGGGATATTGTTAAATCATATAGTGGAAAGACTATAGAAGTTTTAAATACAGATGCAGAAGGAAGACTTGTTTTAGCAGATGCTTTAACTTTTACTGAAAAAAAATATAAACCAAAATTCATAATTGATTTAGCTACTCTCACAGGAGCAATAATAGTTTCATTAGGTTCAGAGTATGCTGGTCTCTTTTCAAATGACGACAAACTATCTAAACAAATTTTTAATGCAGGAGAAAATGTTGAGGAAAAAGTATGGAGAATGCCTCTTCATAAAAATTACGATAAATTGATGAATTCAAAAAATGCTGATATACAAAACATAAATTACGTTGGGGGCGCAGGCTCGACAACTGCTGCACAATTTTTACAGAGATTTATTTTAAATAATACACCTTGGGCACATTTAGATATTGCTGGTATGGCTTTTTCAAAATATGGGGGAGCATTAAATTCAGGAGGTGCAACTGGATTTGGGGTGAGGTTACTTAATCAACTAATTGAAGAAAATTATGAGTAACGTGGAACACACTTTATCAATAATTAAGCCAGATGCAGTTGAAAGAAATTTAGTAGAAGATATAAAAAAAATTTTGATTGAGAATGATTTAATCATAAAAGATAGTAAAAAAATACATATTACTAAGGAAGAAGCATCTGAATTTTATAAAGTTCATCAATCTAAACCCTTTTTTAATAACTTATGTTCATATTTATCATCTGGGCCAATAGTCGTACTTATTTTAGAAGGCATAAACGCAGTAACAAAATACAGAAAACTTATGGGAGCAACTAATCCAAAAGATGCTGATGAAAACACAATCAGAAAATTATACGGAATTTCAATAGATAAAAATTCTGTGCATGGATCAGATTCTCTCGAAAACGCAAAATCTGAAATTAAATTTTTTTTTAAAAATTAAATATTTCTAAATATCTTAATTATAGCTTCTGGAAAAACTTGATACTCTAATTTTTGGGTTTTTTGTTTCAACGTGATAATATTATCATTCTGACTTATATTGAAACTTTTTTTTGAAATAATTGTTCCACTATCTAATTTTTTATTTACATAATGAACCGTACACCCTGTTATTTTTTCTTTATTTTTAAGTATTCTTTCATAAGTGTTTAAACCTTTGAATTTTGGGAGAAGAGAAGGATGAATATTTATTATTTTTTTTTCCAAATTTTTTTATAAATTTTTCTGAAATAATTTTCATATAACCTGCAAGACAAATAAATGATATTTTATTTTTTTTTAAAATTTGAAGTAGAGAAATTTCGTAATTTCTTAATTTGGTATTAATAATTTTATAGGGAATAGAGTTTTTTTTAGCGTAAGTTATTCCGTAGGCATTTTTATTGTCTGTTACTATTAACTTTATTTTAATTGGAAAATTGTTGTCTCTAGATCGTTTCAAAAGATTTTTAAGATTTGAACCATTTCCAGAAATAAAAATACAAGTATTTCTTTTTACCATTTTATGGAATTAAATAATTTTATTTTTTTATCACTTTTTGAAATAAATCCTATTTCATAAGGAATAAATTTTCTTGAAAAAAATTTTTTAATTTTTTTTATGTTTTTACGAGGAACAATAAGACAAAATCCTACACCGCAATTAAAAGTTTTTAACATCTCTTGATCTGAAATATCTTTACTTTTCAGCCATTTAAAAATTTTTGTTGTTCTGATTTTTGAAAGGTCAATATTTAAAGTTAGATTATCTGGAATAGATCTCAATAAATTTTCAACAAGACCTCCTCCAGTAATATGAGCTGCGGAATTAATTAAATTTTTTTTTGTTAAATTTAAAATTTCTTTTGAATATATCTTTGTTGGTTTCATCAATTCTTTTTTTAATTTTCTTGATATATGAGAATTATTTAATATAGATCTTATTAATGAGTATCCGTTAGAATGGACTCCATTGGAAGGAATAGCTAAAATAATATTTTTATTTTTTACTTTTTTCTTGCTTAAAATTTTTTTTTTTGAAACTATTCCAACACTAAAACCCGCTAGATCAAATTTATTTTTTGAGTAAACTCCAGGCATTTCTGCTGTCTCCCCACCAATCAGTTTGCAATCCGATTGTTTACAACCGCTAAAAATACCTTTTAAAATTTTTTTGGTTTTATTTAATTCAAGTTTTCCTACTGCTATATAATCTAAAAAAAATAAAGGTTTAGCACCTTGAACAATTAGATCATTTACACACATTGCAACTAAATCAACTCCGATGGTATCAAACTTCTTAAACTTATTTGCTAATTCAATTTTTGTCCCCACACCGTCGGTGCATGAGACTATTACAGGATCTTTAATTTTGATGTTACTTATATCAAATAAAGAACCAAACCCACCAATTATATCTTTACTCATAGAGTTGTTCGTTTTTTTGACATCTTTCTTAGTTACTTTTGATATGTGTTTGACTAACCTGTTAGCTAATGAAATATTTACACCACTTTTTTTATAACTATTTTGTATTTTTTTCATTTATAAAAATGTAATTAATTTTTTATGAAAAGTTTTAAATTAATAATCTTTATTTTAGTGATTTTTCTTAAAACAGGAAATGTTTTATCAGACGACAATATTTTTAATGTTAATAATATTAAAATTTCAAATAAAAAATTCAATAAAAAAGACCAGTCAGCTAACCAGGCTATCAGAGACGGATTTAAGGAACTAATAAATCGAATATTACTTCAAGAGGATAAGAAAAAATTATCTAATTTAAATCTTAAAGATATTAAGAATTTAGTCACTTATTATCAAATTACTAATAAAAATAAAAAGGAGATCGAAGATAATCTTGCTTATAATATTCAATTCGATAAAGAAAAACTTCATGACTTATTTTACAAATTAAATATATCTTATGCTGATATATCTAACCAAGAAATATATATTTTACCAATATTAAAAAAACAAAATCAAAATTACATTTTTAATCAAAATTATTTTTATAGCAATTGGTCTAGCTCCAGCTCTGGTTCTAATGAACTTCTACAATTCGTTCTTCCTCTAGAAAATATTGAAATAATACAAAAAGTTAATTTTAATAATCAGGATTTATTAGACTTAAACTTAAATGATATCTTCAAAGAGTATAAAGAAAATAATTTAGCTTTAATTATCATAGAAGATAATGGGATTAATAAAGAAAAAATTTTCTTAAAAACAAAAATTTCTGGAAAAAATATAAGTAAAAATATTATAGTAGAGAGATTAAAATTAACCAGAGAAGAGTTTTATAAGAAGATTATAGCTTTAGTTCAAAAAGAAATATTAAATTTAGTAAAATCACAAAACTTAATTGACATCAGAACACCTTCTTTTATCAACGTCAAATTAAATTTAGATAAAAAAAATAATTTAGTATTATTAAATAATACTCTTAAAAATATTGATTCAATAGAAAATATATTTGTACAAGAGTTAAACAATGATCATGTTTTATTAAAAATTAAATACCTTGGTAAACTTAATAAAATCATAAGACAACTTAAAAGCAAGAATATTATTTTAGAACAAATTTCTGATCAATGGAGTTTGAAAATTATTTAATGAGTCAATTAATTTTTAAATTTCCATTTAAAATGAAATATGATGAAAGAGATTTTTATGTATCGACTAATAATTTCTCCGCATATAAGCTTATAGAAAGTTGGCCTAACTGGCCTGGTAAATGGCTCAATATTTTTGGAACCTCTGGTTCGGGGAAGACCCATTTATCTAAAATATTAGAAAAGAAAATAAAAAAAATAAAAATAATATCATCGGTCAATATAAATGATGCAATTATATCAGAATTACAAAATTTTGAGTGCGTTATAATCGATGATTACAGTTACAATATAAATGAAAAATTATTTTATTCTATTCTTAATCACGCCAAACAACTTGAGAATTATATTGTTGTAAATAGCAAAGAACCTATCAAAGAAAATAAATTTGAATTAAAGGATCTTCAATCTAGAATAAATAGTTTTGTAAATATAGGAATTGAACTCCCAACAGATGATCTATTACAAGTGATAATTTCGAAGTCTTTTTCAGAAAAACAGGTTAATCTTAACCCAAAAATTACTGATTATATTATTAAGAATGTAGATCGATCCTATGAAAAAATGTTTAAATTTCTTAAAGATCTTGATGAATTGTCTTTATCTTCTGGAAAATCTATTAATATTAATTTAATAAAAAAAGTATTGAACAAATGAATAAATATAGATCTCATAATTGCTCAGAGTTAAGAGAAAGTGATACAAATAAAATAGTAACATTATCTGGATGGCTTCATCGTAAAAGAGATCATGGAAATTTGCTTTTTATTGATCTCAGAGATCACTACGGACTGACACAATGCGTTATAGAAAATAAAAGTAAGTTTTTTTCAATTTTGGAAAAAACACGACCAGAGTCTGTTTTAAATGTAAAAGGAAAAGTAGTAAAGCGCGCAAAGGGAACTGAGAATAAAGATTTAAAAACTGGTAATATTGAAATTATAATTCAATCATTAGAAATTTTATCAAATGCAAAAGAATTACCTATTCCGGTGTTTGGTGAACAAGACTATCCGGAAGATATAAGACTCACTTACCGATTTTTAGATCTAAGAAGAGATGAAATGCATAAAAATATTATATTACGATCAAAAGTAATTTCTTTTATAAGGACAGAAATGTTAAAATTAGGTTTTTTAGAATATCAAACTCCAATTTTAACTTCCTCAAGTCCAGAAGGAGCTAGAGATTTTTTAGTCCCTAGCAGATTGAACCCTGGGAAATTTTATGCTCTTCCTCAAGCACCACAACAATTTAAACAATTAATAATGGTTTCAGGATTTGATAGATATTTTCAGATAGCTCCATGTTTCAGGGATGAGGATGCAAGAGCAGACAGAAGTCCGGGAGAATTTTATCAACTAGACTTAGAAATGTCTTTTGTTGAACAAGAAGATGTTTTTCAAATAGTTGAAAAGTTAATGGTAAATTTATTTAAAGAATTTTCTACAAAAAAAATAGTTTCTGAAAAATTTCCAAGAATAAATTATAAAGACTGTTTGCAAAAATATGGTACAGATAAGCCAGATTTAAGAAATCCGCTCATAATAAATGATATAACTAAAATTTTTACTAGGGAAGATGTTAAATTCGATATTTTTAAAAAATTAGTTAAACAAGGGGGGAAAGTAAAAGCAATTGTAGCTAAAAATACTAAAGATAAACCTAGAAGTTTTTTTGATAATATTGATAAATGGGCAAAGGAGCAAGGTGCTTCGGGGTTAGCTTATTTCACCTTAGAAGAAGAAAACTTATTAAAAGCAAAAGGGCCAATTGGAAAATTTTTTAGCGAGGACTCTTTAAAAGAAATAATGAAATTATCTAATGCTTCAGTCGGGGATAGCTTTTTTCTAGCTTGCGGAAAAGATAATGAAATACAAAAATTATTATCTGTTGCAAGAAATAAAATTGCAGAGGAACTAAACTTAATTGACGAAAATCAATTTTCTTTTTGTTGGATAGTTGATTATCCAATGTTTGAGTTAGATGAAAAATCAAAAAAAATTATATTTAGTCACAATCCTTTTTCAATGCCCCAGGGAGATATTAAAAATCTTAATTTTGACAAGCCATTGGACATCAAGGCATTTCAATATGATATAGTTTGTAATGGTATTGAGCTTTCATCGGGTGCTATAAGAAATCATATCCCTGAATTAATGTATAAATTATTTGAAATTGCAGGATATAGTAAAAATGATGTTAATGATAAATTTAGCGGTATGATAAACGCTTTAAGCTACGGAGCGCCTCCGCACGGCGGAATAGCCCCAGGTGTTGACAGAATAGTGATGTTATTAGCAGACAAGAAAAATATAAGAGAAATTACTTTATTTCCAATGAATCAGAATGCTCAAGATTTAATGATGAGAGCTCCGTCTGAAGTTGATAGCAGTCAATTAAAGGAATTAGGTATAAAATTAGATATTAAAAAAAATTAATTTTTAGTTTTTAAATTAATTCTTACATCAGAGAGATCAACTAATTTTTCCTCTAAGTTACTTCTTACGAAACCTTTAGATGTTATATTCTTAACTATATTTATGAATTTATCATCCGTTTTGCTTTGAGGTAAATTTTTTGAGCTTGCTATTGAAGGTGTATGAGCTAATTCCTCTTTTCCTAAATAGGATATAGCTAATTCTCTGAATACATAGTCCAAAATTGATGAGGCACTAAGTATTCTATCATTTCCAACTACATTTCCTGAAGGTTCAAATTTAGTGTCAATGAATGCATCTACGTATTCTTCAAGTGGAACTCCGTATTGTAAGCCAAGTGAAATTGCTATTGCAAAATTATTCATCATAGCTTTCACCAATTCTCCCTCTTTATTAGTATCTATAAATATCTCTCCAATTTTACCATCATCATATTCTCCAGTATGAAGATAAACTTTATGATCTCCTATTTGTGCTTTTTG
>MDSZ01097311.1_pt1 | contig 17249 bp, 14 predicted proteins | sample 811201 | NCBI WGS metagenome assembly MDSZ01 (sample SAMN05326647, study PRJNA326480) | marine metagenome | isolation source: seawater | place: Indian Ocean: North | collected 2010
TACCTAAAGGTATGAGAAAGTTTAGAGAAATGATTATTGATAATTATGAAAATTAGTATAGGTTCTAAAATTGTTGAAGGACCTTGGGGTGGCGGCAATTTATTTGTTACGAATATTAGTTCATACCTTAGAGACAAAGGACACGAAGTAATATATAACTTATCTGAAAAAGATATTGATTTAATTATTTTAACTGACCCTAGAAGCAGAAAAGAATCAACTTCAACATTCAATCATCTTGAAATTAACAAGTATAAAAAACTAGTAAACAATAATGTTGCTGTAGTTCAAAGGATTAATGAATGTGATGAGAGGAAAGGAACAGAAAATATTAATAGTTTTTATTTGGAAGTTAGTGATTCGTGTGACCATGTAGTATTCGTTAGCACTTGGTTAAGAGATATTTATGTTAATTTAGGTATGGACATAAATAAAACCTCAGTTCTTTTAGCTGGGGCTAACTCGGATATTTTTAACAGTTTAAATGGCGATATTTGGGAACCAAAAAAAAGATTAAAACTAGTTACACACCATTGGAGTTCTCATGTAAATAAGGGATTTGATACGTATCAATTAATAGATAAATTATTAGATGACCAATATTGGAAAGATAAAATAGAATTTACATATATAGGGAATACTTCAAGCGAATATAACCTCAAGAATACTAATATTGTTCCGCCATTAGCCGGGAAAGACCTTTCTAGTGAGTTAAAAAAACATCATGTATATGTTACGGGCTCAATAAACGAACCTTCTGGAAATCATCATATCGAAGCTGCCCAATGTGGATTGCCTTTGTTGTATTTAGATAGTGGAGGGATGCCAGAGTATTGTGATGGATTTGGTTTAAGTTTTAATGGTGATTTTGATAATAAACTTAAAAATATGATTGAAAATTATGAAAAATACAAAACAAAAATGACAGACTATCCGTTTAATTCAAAGAAAATGTGCGACGAATATTATTCATTGTTTGTTGATTTATTAAAAAATAAAGATAGTGACTTAAAGAGTAGATCAAAAATAAATATTCCAGGTTATCTATTTTTATTAAAACAAAAATATCAAAAAGTTTTTAGGGATAATATTTATTTTAATGTTAAAGCGAAGATAATATTTTTAGCAAGGAAAGTTTTGGGTAAAAATGGATAAAGCTTTTTTTCTAGATGTTCCAAATCTAGTTTTAAATTATATTAAAAAACTGGAAAAAGAAAAAATATATAGCTACAAACCTTCTATGGAAGGAGTATCAAAATACGGTGAATTGCTATCTTTAGGTTTTAGTTGTTATGCAATGAAAATATATTACATGACATCAGAGTGGGATAAATTAAGTAAAGAAGAAAAAGAAGAATGGGTTTGCTTTATTAACTCTTTTCAAGCTAAAAATAATTTATTTCCAGAGAATTCATTTATTGATCCCTACTTAATTGATAGTTATAAAAATTTAGACACAAAAGAAGAATTAAAATATTTAATTAAATCAGTTTTAAATTTTTCACCTTTTCATTCTTACGATGGGAAAAAAACAACCTTGTTAAAATCTGTTAATGCTGAAACAAAACAAGCAGTATCTACGCTTCATGAAATTGAAAATTCGAATAATTACAAGATTGAGAATGTATATTCTGATAAAAATAAATTAAATAAATATCTAGATAGTCTTGATTGGTCTACGCCTTGGACATCAGGTGCACAATTTGCTTCGATATGTGTCCTGAGCAGGACTCAAGGATATCAACTTGAGAACTTTCTTGATGAATATATAACAAAAATGGTAGATATTAATACTGGTTCATATTATTCAAAATACCCAAGTGATAATAGAGAAATAATAAATGGAGCTATGAAAGTTATATCAGGGCTAGATTGGCTAGAAATACCAATACATGAGCCAAATAAATTAATTGATTTTTGCTTAGAGAATCAACCAATTCTTGAAGGTTGCGACATAGTGGATTTCGTTTATGTTCTTTATAAATGTTCAAAACAAACAGGTTATAGAAAAAAAGAGATTAATGATTTATTTGGTACTTTCTTAAAGGAAATAGAAAAACTTTACATTGAAAAAGATGGTGGTTTTTCTTATTTCCACAAGAAAGCACAGACTCACTATTATGGAGTTCAAATAACAGAGGGGTTAAACGAAGCTGACATTCATGGTACAACTCTTTGTCTTTGGGCAATTCTCATGATTTTAGACAGTCTTGAGATAATGAACGAAGATATGAATATAATAAAACCTTAGATAATTTTCTATTTTGACAGGAGAGAATGAAAAGTCTAATAAATAACAAAATCATAAAGATAGGTGTAGGTGCCTTTTTTATTCTTGTATTTATATTTGGAAGATCTTTCATGGGTATTTATATACTTGGCCTGCGTATAGGAGAGCTCAGCATGGGGCTATCATTATTGATTTTAATTTTATCACTTTTGTTTTATAAAAAAATAGAAGTACTTGAGAAGACCCTTGATAAAAGAACAATTAATATATTCTTACTTCTTATTTCAAGCTTTGTATTGATAGCAATATATTCAAATAGTTCATTTATAAATCCTTATACATACAGATCTTCCTCTTATATATGGACACTAGGCTTTTTATTTTTAGGAATAGTATATTTTGAAAATAATAAATTAAATAAATGGTACGTCTATTCTTTTCTATTAATACTTTTGTATATATACTTTTTTTCAATTTATGGTTTACCTCAAGGAGCGATAAATTTTATATTGTCAATATCAGACAAATTTGAACCTCACAAAGGTTCTGATCTATTACTGATGTATTTATGTACTTTTTTAATATTTAATAGATTTGAAATAAACAAAAGGATAGCTCTAGAAATATTTATTTTATTTTCCTCACTTTATTTCCCGCTTATGCTTTTCAAGAGTCGTGCATCTTTTATAGGCTTTATATTATTTTTGATTTTTGAAATTTATTATCTTAGAGGTTATTTTAGAGGCAACCTTAAAAGAAATATAATCTTGTTTTTTCTAGCTGTTTTTATTTTATTTCAATCAGTATTTTTGGTTGCTGGCTCAGGGTTTCTTAAAATTAGTAAAACAGAAGAAGAAGTTAAGTACATTGCAACATATAGAGCAGACCCTGATGAAGAAATTTTCAGGCTATTTTATATTGCTGAAGATAAGTTAGGAACTAAAACAACAAGAATATTTTCAACAGATAACAATTTAAACTGGAGACTACAGATTTGGCAAGATGTTGCTTATGATATCCACTATAAAAACCTTTACTTTACGGGCTATGGTTTTAGCAATAAAATTCCTGCAATGGAACTTGAAACTAGACAGGGATTAGATAAATTAAATGAGAATGTTCATAATTACATAGTTACTATTTTTGCAAGAGGTGGTTTGGTTACATTATTCCTAATTGTTTTAATGTATATAAATTTAGTAAAAAGAAATGTACTTCTTTCTGAAGTCAGCTATATCTTTGTCTTTCTGCTGCCGCTGATGTTTAATGCATTATTTGATGTAGCTATGGAGAATTCCCATTTTCCTTTGGTGTTTTATTTTACTTTTGGGATGCTATTTCATAAGAAAAAAATATTTCCTAATTATTAATGTTTAAAGATTAAAGTGATAATATGAAGGCTTTTATTACTGGAATTACAGGTCAAGATGGATATTATTTATCTAACCTACTTTTAGAAAAAGGTTATGAAGTCCATGGAATAATACGTCGCTCATCGACTTTTAATACATCAAGAATAGATCCAATTATTTCAGAATATGAAAAAACAAATAAATTTAATTTACATTTTTCAGACTTGTTAGATCCATCATCCTTAAGTAATTTAATAAATTATATTGAACCAGATGAAATTTATAACTTAGGTGCTCAATCTCATGTGGCTGTTTCTTTTCAAAATCCACTATATACATCTCAGACAAGTGTGTTGGGGCCAATTACTATTTTAGAATCAATAAAAAACAGCAAGAAAGATATTAAATTTTACCAAGCTTCGTCATCTGAAATGTTTGGAGGGGTTAGCGAAAGCAAATTAAATGAAGAATCAAAACTTATTCCAAAAAGCCCATATGCAGTTGGAAAAGTATTCGCTCATGAAATGACTAAAGTCTATAGAGAATCTTATGATATTTTTGGTGTAAACGGGATACTTTTTAATCATGAGTCACCATATAGAGGAGAGACTTTTGTAACTAGAAAGATTACGCGGGCAGTTGGACGAATATATCACAACCTACAATCAAAAGTAACACTAGGCAACTTAGATGCTTCAAGAGATTGGGGTTTTGCTGGAGATTTTATGGAAGGTATTTATTTAATGATGCAAAATGAGAAGGCAGAAGACTGGGTTTTGTCAACAGGTGAGACACACACAGTAAAAGAATTTGCTGAAACAGCATTTGGCTATGCTGATCTAAATTGGGAAGACTTTGTTTCTACTGACACTAAATATGAAAGACCTAACGAGGTTAATCATTTACTTGGAGATTCTTCCAAAGCTGAAAAAAATCTAGGATGGGAGCGTAAAACTAGTTTTAATGAATTAGTTAAAATGATGGTAGATTATGACTTAGGATTAGCTGAAAGAGAAAAAGTCTTAATAGATAAAGGTTTAATAAAAGCAACTTGGGAAAACCCTATAAATTAATATCTATTTGTTTTTACTGTACCATTCATAAACATTTTCTAACCCTTTATCCAGTTTGATTTCTGGCTTCCAACCCAACGAATTAATTTTTGATGAGTCTAAGAGCTTTCTCGGATTTCCGTCAGGGTATTTATCATCAAATTTAATTTCCCCAGTATAATTTATAATCTTTTTAATTTTTTCAACCAATTCAGATATGGATATTTCTTCTCCGCTACCAATGTTTAATATTTCTTCTTCAGTGTTATTGTTTAAAAGAAAGATTATTGCACTTGAAAGATCGTCAACATGTAGAAATTCTCTCTTTGGCTTGCCTGTCCCCCAAACAAAGAATGATTCCTCATTATTATTTTTAGCTTTGTGCATTCTATAAATTAAACCAGGAATTACATGACTATTTTTTTCCGAGAAATTGTCATATGGTCCATATAAATTTGTCGGCATTAAGTTGATTATTTCATTTCCATGCTCTTTTTTTATTGCATCTGCTATTTCTATTGCAGTTAATTTAGCCATCGCATAAGGAGAATTTGTTGGCTCGAGCTTTCCTGTCATTAGAGACTCTTCTTTAATAGGTACTTCAACTCCCAAAGGATATATACAGCTGCTCCCAAGATTTATTAACTTAACATTTGGTTTATTAATCAAACTTTCTAAAATATTCATATTTATTTTTAGATTATCTAATATAAATTCTGTTCTGTTTGTGTCGTTTGCTAATATTCCTCCAACTTTTGCAGCTGCATTTATTATTACATCAGGCTTTACTTTATCTATTAACGATTCCGTTTCGCTTTTCGAAAATAAGTCTGTATCGTCACGGGTAGATTTGATTACTTCAAAACTATCTACTAATTTAGAGATGTTCCTAACCACCGAAGAGCCAACCATCCCTCTGCTTCCTAAAACTAGAACTTTCAATTCTTTTATCCTTAATATCTATTGATAAATTAATCTTAATTGAGATAAAAATAAGAAATAAATAAAATATATTTAATTTTTTAGTTTAAAAATAAAAAAATCAATTTGTAAAATATGTGATTATATAATTATAAGATGTGCGGTTTTATTGGAAAAATTTCTTATTCTAATTTTGATCACAATGAATTAATTCAACCGAATGAATTAATCACTTGTAGAGGTCCAGATAAAACCAAAACAGTATCTTCTTTTGATGGAAATATAAATTATTCATTTATTTTTAACAGGTTGTCAATTTTAGATCTTTCAGAAACTGCTAATCAGCCAATGTTGTCTCATGATTCAGAGACGATACTTATGTTTAATGGAGAGATTTATAATCATGCTGAATTAAGATCTGACCTAATAAATAAAGGTTTGAAATTTATTACCAGTCACTCAGATACAGAGGTTGTATTAAAAGGGATTATGCATTATGGATTAGATTTCATAAAGAATCTAAGAGGCATGTTCTCAATAATTTATTTAGATAAAAAAAATAAAAGAATGTACATGATTAGAGACAGGTTAGGGCAAAAACCTTTATATTATAAGTTTACTAAAAATGAAATTTTGTTCGCATCTAACTTGAAAGCATTATTACGACTTGATAGTGAAAAAGAGTTGGATTTTCAAAAAGTGAATTCATATATTAAGCTAGGAATAGTTTCTTCTCCTGATACTATTTTTAAAAATTATTTTAAAGTAGAGCCTTCTGAAATAATAGAAATTGATTATTCGAGCTCAGAATATAAAATTAATAAAACTATCTATTGGAAACCAGAAGATTATTTAGACAATAAGAAGTTTCTAAAGGAAGAGTTCTTTAATCTTTTTAACGAGTCTGTAGGCTTAAGGCTTGAAGCAGACGTACCTGTAGCAACTTTTTTATCAGGAGGTTTAGATTCCTCTTCTATTGTTAAAACTCTATATGACATGGGTAAGGAAATCAATACATTTTCTGTTACATTAGATAACAAAAATTATGATGAAAGCAAATGGTCTAACCTAGTTGCAAGCCAATACAATACACAACATAAATCAGTTAATATTTCTTCAAAGGTTAGTTTTTCAGATATACACAATTCCTTAGATTCCTTAGATGAACCATATGCTGATCCATCAGTAGTCCCTTCATTTCTACTTTCAAAAGAAATATCAAGCCTTTTCAAAGTCGCTATTTCTGGTGACGGGGGAGATGAATTACTTGGAGGATATCTAAGGACAAGGAAAACTTTACAAAATAAAAGTAAAATTAATCAACAAATTTCAAAACTTTATAATCTATATCCAGCTTTTTTAGGTACAGGAAATTTCTTTCTTTCAAAAAGCAATGATATTGGCCTATCATATAATTCGTTTTTAGAAGATAATAAGTTATTGAAACTTTTAGGGCTTCAAGAAGATGTTAATGATAATTCAATAGAAATAGATAAATCTATAGATCCATACAAGTCACTTTTGCTTGCTGATTATAGATTTTATCTACCAGAGATGATGATGTTTAAAGTTGACAGAACTTCAATGGCTAATTCCCTAGAGGTAAGATCACCTTTTGTTGATCATAAATTAATTGAGTATATGTTTTCACACAATACAGACTATTTTGATCATTCTGCTTCAAAAAAACTATTGAGAGAGTTTTTACTTAAAGATTTAGGAAAAGAATTTACAGAAAGAAGAAAAAAAGGTTTTGTTTTTGATATAGAGAATACTATTTACAAAAATTTTAATTATTTTAATGAATATATAAATAATGGAAAATTAGTAGAGCTCTATAACACCAAGCCAATTAATTTATTAAAAATTAATCAATCAAGAATTAATTCTCATAGAATTTGGAAACTTTTTGTTATTGAAAATTACCTATCTAGTATTTAGTTCTTATATTTTGATAGTCTTCAAAGCTTAATTTTGCTATTAAATCTATTGAGTTGCTTTTTTTTATTTTATTTACGGCATTATTTTGGATAGAGTATCTTAATTTTTGTTTTTCTTTTAACATATTAAATGTATTCAATAAATTAGGTTTTAATAAATCAAAAAGTATTCCAGTTTCATTATTTTCAATCAACTCTTTATGATTAGGGATGTCACTTGCAATTACTATACAGCCAGAACCCATAGCTTCCAATATAGTTTTTGGATTCCCTTCAAAAACCGAACTTGATACGAAAAAGTTATATTTGTCATAAAGCTTTAGTAACTCTTCGTGTTCTAAGTTACCTAAAAAATTTATTTTAACATTAAGCTTATTTGCTAAGTTACTTAAATATTTTTTTTCTGGTCCCTTCCCAACAATATCTATAGTGAGAAAGTTTTCAGTATTTTTAAATTCACGAATCAATAGTTCAAAATTTTTCTGTTCAACAAGCCTACCAACTGACAAAATTTTATTTCTGTGTCTATTGTTAAATTTCTTGTCTCCATTGTTAACATGAACCCAATTTGGTCTAAGAACAATTTTTTCTTTGTCTTTAAAATATTTCTTAATTAACTTATAATCGGATTTACTTGCAACGGTATATAGATTACAAAATTTTGTTGTGATAAAAGTTAAAAATTTGTAAGCAGCAGTAATATATTTCTTTTTTTTCTCCATAATTGAAAATGTATACATGTCATAACCAGTTCTAATGATTAAGGGCTTATTAACTAAAAACTTAGTAATTAGCGAAACCCATGATCCGAGTAGTTGGTGTTGTTGTATAATATCAACTTCATTTAAGTATTTTTTAATTTTGAATGGAATTAAAAAAGATTTAATAAATCTTAAAAAACTGTTGCTGCTTTTTTTTATTAGAGAATAAATTGGGATGATTTCAAATTCTTTAAAGTAATCCTTATATTCATTATCTACTTCATTGCCATAAGTGATAAAGAGGAAATTAATTGCATAATCTTTTTTTATTTTTTTATAGATTTCTAACTCTCGTTTGAGAGTTCCTGATTCATACCATGTATCTAATGAGTAATCATATGTAAGAAATAAGGCAACTTTCACGTTTCATTTTATTTTAAGTTATCAAATAATATAGTATGTAATATTTTTTTTAGTATTTAAAAGCAATAAGAAATTAGTGTAAAGATTATGAAGAATATTACTTATATCTTTATAAAAGGAAGAAAAGATAGAATTATAAACAAGCAAATTGAAGCAAAAGATTTCTTTTATGGGCTACCTTCTTTAGACGATAAGAAATACAAAATAAATATTTTAGAATTTATAGATACAGATAGCGTTTTTAATTTAATATTTCGTTTATTAGACAAGATAATGTCACGGATTTTTAGCCTACCTTTTTATTCTTCAAAAATTGTTAACATGGAAAATTTTAAAACTTTGAAAAAAACTGATCACTTAATTCTAGTTTCTGAGAGTACTGCATTCTCTGTTTTGCCAATATTACTTCTATTGAGAATTGTAAAAAGGATAAAAGTTTCTCTCTTTGTAATGGGTATGTATAGTAAGGAACTTAGATTTAAAAGAACAAAAAAAATCCACCAAGGGATTGTTAAATTTCTAACTTTATATATTGATAATATTTTTTTTCTAGGGAAGGGGGAGTTAAAAATTGCAAAAAAACTACATAGAAAAAAACAAAAACTTCACTACTTTCCTTTTTCAATAGATACAGAATTTTGGACATTAGAAGAAAAATTAGATTTAGATAAAAATAAAAAAATAATTTTTGTTGGAAATGACGGTAACCGAAACATCAGCTTGTTAGAATCTATTGCTCGAAGCCTTCCAAAATATGAATTTGTTTTTGTAAGCAACTTGAAGGAAGTAAGAAATATAAAATTACCTAATGTAAAAGTCCATAAAGGTGCATGGGGGAATAATTTAATTTCAGATAAGGATTTAAGGAAAATCTATTCCGAAGGACGTTTAACCATAATTCCATTAAAAGAAAGCACTCAGCCTTCTGGACAAAGTGTAGCTTTACAATCTATGTCTTTAGGTATTCCGGTCATTATTTCAGATACTGAAGGCTTCTGGGATAGGGATGCTTTTATAGATGGGGTTGAATTATTTTTTGTAAAAAATAATAGCTTGGAAGAGTGGGTACAGCTTATAAATGAAAAATATAATGATATAGAATTATTAAAACAAATTTCTTATAACTCAAAAAATAAGATAAATAATTATTTTAATCTTGAAAAGTTTAATAAAAAATTAATAGACTTTATTGAAAAATAAAGCTTAATTGATTAAAGGTATTTATTAAATGAAAATAAACAACTCAGGTAGTATGAATAAAGAATGAATGACAAAAAAGTTATTGAAATCTGTGGTGAATACCCAGAAGACTTTATTAAAGAGGATATCTTAAGTAACCCAAATTTTATTTTCACCAATGATCCAGGTTATTTAGGAGTTAAAGTTTGGGATATTGATGGAAATTCTGTATTTGTTAATTCATTTCAAGAGTGTGAACATTATGTAACAGGAGGTTGGGACATTATTCCAATTCAAGATAAGGAATATTTTCTTCAAAATTTTCTTCTGCTGGGTGTTTTAGTTGTTGTAGTAGTTAAATATTATTTAAGTAAAAAATCATTATCTGAAAAAAATGAACAACTTAATTAAAAGAAAAAATTATATCAAAATAGTATTTATATTTTTTTTGATCGTTATTCCTTGGTTTAATGCAAATTATTTTGACGAGGTTAAGCCTGTTGAACTAATTCAAGAAGATTTATCTTTTTATGAAATCAACCCATGCCAGGTTTCTTTAGCTGAGTTTATTCTTGCAGATTTCAATGCTGCTTATCAAAATCATTATTTCTTTAGATTTAATGATTATTCTTCAATTGAGTGTTTTGGTAGAGTTTCTGGTGTTACTTTAATTAACAATGGTTTTTATATTTCTATCGGAACAAACAGCTTAGTAAATTTTATAATACAAGGTTTTTTTTGGACCCTTTTAATTTCCTTTGTTAAAACTGATATAAAAAGAATAAACATAAATAAATCAATTTATAATGTTTCGCTTGGGTTATCATCTGCATTGTTCACTTACTCTATTTTTTCTGAGTTAAGATTTTATGAACAAAAGCTATATTTTTTAGAACCCAGACAAATAAGATCACTTATTTTTATGTATCTTTTGATTTTTTTTATTTTTAAATTAATGAATGATGTATTCATTAAAAGGTTTAATAATTTAGTAAACTTTATTCCTGCACTTTATTTTGTTATCGGTGTCTTTAGTGGTTATAACTTCTCTTTTTCATTAATGATTATTGTAAATTTGGGCATTGTATCCATACTTAGTAAAGAATATAATAAGTGGTTGAACTTTGGATTAATAGTATTTTCGTTATCTTGGCTTCTAAATGTTTCAAGCAGATTTTCTTTTTACCCAGACAAACTAAGAGGATTTACTATTAGCTCTTATGACATAAACTCTATTTTATATGGATCTTTATTATTTATTTTTCTATTAAATGGGATACTTTTCTATTATTCAAAAAACAAAAAATATATAAATTTTGAAAGCCTACTAAATACTTTTTCTATCTCAGGTTTTTTGATTTTAATATCAGGCTATATAGGAGCAAATATTTCGATTTTAAATTTCTTAAATTATTATTATTTTGGACAGCAGAAATATGGAATAAAAATTAACAACCCCTTTATGTTTGATGAATACGGTGAAAAAGTAGCCTGGAGGGGGTTTTATGCAAGTGCTGAATCTATAGGAGAATTTTTTGGACTGATAATTATATTTATACTTATCTGTTACTTTATTAACAAGTCTATCTCAAAGATTCATGCTCTAGGTTTAATCTCCGCATTATTTGGTTTATATTTTTCAAACAACAGAACCGTATCTATTTTAGTTTTGTTAGCTCTTGCCATATTTCTAAGCTCTTACTTTAAATTCAGTTCGAATCAGAAAATAATTATAACCGTAGCTTTTCTAACGGTTTTAATTTATACAATTGGTTTTGAAAACATAAGCTATCCATATTCGTATTCGAGTAACTTATTAGTAGAACAATCTCTTAAATACAGTTCTACTTATGAAAAATCAAAATTTCTAGCTTACTTGATTAATGAAAATTCAGCCCAAACTTTCTTTTCATACATCTTTGGTTTTTTTAGTTTTATTGCTTATTTATTAAATAGGTCTGAGATCTGGGGAATATTTTTTGCAAGATATAACCCATCATTTCAAGAAGTAATGTTTGGAAGTGGTCCTTTTAATTTTGGGAAGCTTTATGGTGAAGTTACAATTAAAAATACGGATTCCTTACTTCTACCACATTCTTCTTTACTATCTTTTATTTTATTCTTTGGGGTAATAGGAGTATTTATATCAATCATCTATTGTATTAAAAAAATATATGATAATAAAACTAATTTAAATCAATATGGAATAGTACTTTTAGTATTTATGTTTGTAAATTTGATAAAGAATGACACACTTAATTATTTTGCTTCCTTTGCTTTATATTCATTACTTACTTATTTTATTTTAAATATAAAAAACAAAGATTTATTTAAGACAATAGATGATTAATAAATTTAAAAAAAGCAATAGACTGAAGTCATTAATTAGGCTTGTAAATAAAATTAAATATTTTATCCAGGATGCTTTTTATTTGCCAATTGCTTTAATTAGTAATTTACTTAAATATAAAAGAATGTTTAAAAAAGAAACTATTTTAGTTTCTGGTGCTGATTCGAACTATTTTCTTTATTTAATTGAACTAATTAATAATGTATTACTGTTCAATTATTTTAATAAGATTGTTATTTACGATCTTGGTTTAACTGCAGAACAAACTATGAAAATAAATAGCATTCGTAATGTTGAATTGAGGAAATTTGATTTTAATCGTTATCCTAATTTTTTATCTAATAGAGATGATTTAAACAAGCTTGGTGGTTATGCTTGGAAACCTGCGATTATATATGATGCTTTATTAGAGTTTAAGACACAGGTTTTTTGGCTTGATTCAGCAAATTTAATTGATAAAAGGTTTGCTTTTTCTAGGATTTTATTGACAAAACTTGGTTATTTTTCAACATTGAGCATTGGGACAATAAATGAATGGTCATTTCCAACTGTTTTAGAAGATTTGAAAGTATCAAAAAAAATAAAAAGAAAAATAAACTTAAATGGAGCAATTATTGCTTTTGATTATAACAACAAATCATTTGAGCTTGCTAAAAAATGGTATGAGTATTCAATGAAAAGAGAATTGATTTCTCCGGAAAATAGTAGTCGTGATAATCACCGTTATGATCAGACCCTTCTATCCATAGTCCTTTACAGAGACAATAAAAAATACATTCCTAAAATACCAGGATTTTATGGTATAAAAATTCATCAATGGAGTGACAGAACAGTATATATTGTTGATGACTATATAGATTCAAATGGACTGAGTTTGAATAAAGAGTGGTATTCAAAATATGGCAACATATCAACAAAAACATTTAAAAATGCTAATGAAATTATATTTTTTAATATAAATGAACTTAATAAGTTTTCAAAAATAAAATTAAAAGATAAAAATATTTTCTTAATATTGGAGAATTCTTTAGATGTTGAAACTTTTAATTTAATAAAAAATAGGTTTAATAATCTAAATGTAAATTTGTTTGTCAATAGAAGCAATGAGGGGTTACTCGATATAAATAAAATAAACCATATTTTTTATGACTCATTAAAAATAGAAACATTAAGAGAGTTTGTGACCAAAAAATAAAATAAAAAATATTTTTTATTTAAACATTTTGACTAAAGAGATCTTTAAATAAGAAACTGGATTTTCTAACGTCAAAAATTTTAAGGAAAAAACTAATTTGAAATATCTAATAAATGTCTTAAAGTTTTTCTTAAAAACTATATGGTACTTTTCTGTTCCTACTTTTCTGAATTCATTCTGATAAATATCCGAACCTGGATAAATTATATTTTCAACATTCCAAGGCTTGCTTTTCCCTGAATAATGAAGGAAACTAACACTACCTTTAACTTCAGCATTTAATTTGTAATCAGTCTCTGTTGCTGAATAACCATAATTTAAATCCTTGTTCATTTTTGTAAAATTATCATCGTAGTATATATTTAAAATATCTTGATCCCAGTAGATTATTTTTTCAAATCTTTCTTTCATAATTTGTAATAGTTTTTCTGCAGTGTTGTCTTGCTTCCATTTTTTATAGTCAATTATTATGACACCAGCATTAAAATGATTATCATTTTTAAGATCGAGTTTTTCAAACAACTCTTCTGAGTTTGATCTTGTACCTTCAACCATTGCTCCTAGAGGTTTATTTTCTTTTTTCATTTTTAATATTGTATTTTCTAATTCATGAATTGGGTTATTTAGACATACAATATCAGCATCAAGATAAACAAGGAAACCTACATCATTAGGAATGTAGTCATCTATAAACATTCGATAATATGTGGCTTCTGACACATGTGCTCCCTTTAATTTTGGAAACTTTGTATCGTTATTTTTATATTTGTAGTAACTTATATTTTTTATTTTATTCTTATTTTCTAATAGAGCTTCTAAAGATTTAAATGATTCAGGATCTTTATGAATAATATGTAAATTAATTTTCTCAGACACATTATTAAGTAAAGAGTTGATTGATGTTAGAGCTTGGACATTATAATTTTCATCAAAGCAATATAAGAAATTAACAATCATTATATTCCTAACTTTATATTTATTAATTTAGATTTAATTTTGTATAAAATTTTAAAATTTGATACGTTTGTTGAGGTCTTAGTATTATATTTTGATACTACTAGCGAAGGTTCTGACCAATAAGAATTCAAATTAGCTTTTCTTAAGACTTCGTTCATCCACATGTCTGCAGAATGATTAAATGGTAAAAAGTTGTCGTACATCTTTTTAGCTGAAACATTATTAACTAAATAAAATTGTGCTGCCCTTGTACCTCCATGGGAAATTATTTTACCTGAGTCATTTCTTGTTACAGTATTACTTTTTCTATATACCAATTTATTGTCAGAAACCTTTTCTTCCTTCATATCTTCATAGGATCCCCAGACTGAATCATAAATAACGTCCCAGTCCTTTGGCAGTTCTTCTAAATATTTATTAAGTCTTAGAATAATATTTTCATAGAAGTCACCAATATTGTCTTCCATTATCACTGCATACTTATCTTTATTCTGAACGATTTCTCTTAAAGCTAGATAATGTTTGTAGCTACAACTAATCCATCCATCTTTAATATTAGATTTTTTCATAACAGCTTTTTGTTTAATTTCATATGTTAGTTCGTCTTTATTAGGGTGGTTAATAAAGTTTATATCATCTGCCTTGACTCCATATTTAGATAAAAGATATGTAATATTCTCGTACCTATCTTTTTCGAGATTATGAATAATATAAAACTTGAACATCTAAAAATGATACATACGTAAATACTTAAAATTAGGTAAATTTTTATAAATTAATTTAGTTTAAGTAAGAAAATTTGTTATCAGTTATATTTTTAATCGATTTTCTTGAAGAAAGAATTAAAGTAAAGAACAGTATTAAAAATATATTAAATAATATAAACCAGGCACCCTGATTGCCTTCAACAAAAGAAAACCTAATTATGAAGGCTCTTATTAAACAGAAAATAGAAAAAAGTATAGAAATAATAGATGAAATGTCTAGTAAAGCAGAAAGCTGGTAGTCGGAATATTTTAATTTCTCCTTAATAAAGCTGATAAAAAAAGTTATAGAAAAAACTATAAGCTTGATGAAAATGAGGAATGGATTGAGGTGGCTAATTTCAGTACCGTAAGATATTTTATTTCTATATTGTTTTGTGTCAATTTTTTTTCTCAGACTTAGCTTATTAATTAGAGCATTAATATAAAAAGGATAACCATATCTATTGAACATTTTTGGTATTTCAATTTCCTCAGCAAGGTTTCTTGAAAAAAGAAACAGACCGTTTAATGGGTCATTAATATTTCTATTTCCTGTTACAAATTTAATCAATAATGATGCAAAAGCATTTCCTAAGAATCTTATTTTTGGCATTTTGCCTATGATTCCACCTGGCCAAAATCTATCACCCTTTATAAAGTCAATCCCATGCTTATTTGCAATTTCAAGTATATTAAAAATGTCACTTTGTTCGAATTGATTATCTCCATCGATTTTAACTATAAACTTACAATTCGAAGTAAGGGCGTAATCAATTCCAATTTTTAAACTTTTTCCAGGTCCATAGTTTTTTTCATTATTAATTAACTTAACTTTTGAATTTTTTTTCGATATGGTTTTAACAATTTCAAGGGTCTTATCTGTACTTTTGTCATTAATTACTATTATTTCGTCAAATATATTTAGATTTTGCTCAATAGTTTTACCTATCAGCTCTTCTTCGTTATAAGCGAGAATTAACAATTTATTCATAAATACTTATTTTACAGTACAAGTTGTGCGAAAACAGTAAAATATTTTTGTGATAAAAAATAATAAATTAAGCTTTCTACTCATATTGTGTATTTTTCTATTATTTTTTAAGATAGATTTTAGAATTACAAACGACTTAGTTTGTTGTGGTGACGACTACGATTATTTTGCTCATGCAACGACAATAGTTGAAGATTTTGATTTTGATTACTCAAATCAACTTCCAGATAAATCTAGATATTATAAAAATGAAAAAAATGCACCTATTGGATTTTTTGGAACGGGTTTGTTATCTGCTCCATTTTTTGCTTTAGGTAAGCTATTTGACGTTTTATTAAAGGACCAATCTAATGGTATTCTGAGCTACAAGGAACTGGTATATTCAATTTCCAGTATTTTTTACCTATTTTTAACACTCTTATATATAAAAAAGATACTTGCATTTAAAAATATAAAAATTAATAAATTTATTCTTCCATTCTTTGGATCAGGGATTATTTTTTATGCATTTGAAAGATATAGCATGACTCATGTATATGAAGTTTTTTCAGTAACTATGGTAATTTATTTTTCACTTTGTTATTTTAAAAAAAATGAAAAAAACAATATGTATTCTCTTTTAGTTCCTTTATTTATATTTATTTCATTTTTAGTTAGGTGGACTAATTATTATGTTTTATTTATCCCCTATATTGTTTCAAAATTATTTTTTAAGAATAATTTAAAATTTAAATTATTTAAAGATAGTTATTTTCTTATTTCTTTTATATTTTCAATTTGTTCTTTTGCCTTTTTATCAAAAGCAATTTATGGTGTTGTAACCTTCTCTCCAACGTATGTTTATATGGAAGACAATGTAGTCTCTGAATTAGTGAATTATGTTGGGGCTAATTTATTGAGTACTTTTATTGATACGTCTAAAGACATAATTAATATTTTATTTACTAAAGAGTTTGGAATTTTTTGGTTTTCACCAATAATTTTTCTCGGTTTTTTTCTTACTGTTAAATCTGTATTTTCTCGAAAAGAAAAAAAAAGGCTGGCTTATATATTAGTTTTTCTAAGTTACCTCCAATGTTTTTTTATTGTAAGTTATTGGAGCACCACAGCTTCTTCATTTGGGTTTAGGTATCTTTTTTCTTTAATTCCACTTTCTATACTTGTAGTTGCTATAAATAAAGAAATTCGAAGGTTTAATATTATTAATTTCTA
>MDSZ01066703.1_pt1 | contig 17248 bp, 30 predicted proteins | sample 811201 | NCBI WGS metagenome assembly MDSZ01 (sample SAMN05326647, study PRJNA326480) | marine metagenome | isolation source: seawater | place: Indian Ocean: North | collected 2010
TTCAAGAACGATTACAGATTTATGAATGCTGAGATCATCAACGAAAAACTTAAAACTGTTAAGTTTAAGGGAGTGAAGTGGGACGTTGAGATCGAACCAACAGTTGCTAGTGTGCAAAGATTCAACTTTCAATCTGTGGCAAACACGGAACACAATTCATTTGTTGTGAGAACCGAAGACAGCAATTTGATATTCACATTTGGAGATCAAGCATCGCATGGTGGTGAATTTGTTTTTGCCGCTGACGTGAAAGGTACTCTAAATAAAGGATGGAGTTGGCCTGTAGCACAGGTATTGCAGATACTAAAACTGTCTGACTCGGCAAAAGTAACTTTGCATTTTTCAAACGAAGGTGCTATGATGGTTACAGTTGATTCAGGTTTGGGCAAGTACCAATACATTATTCCAGCACAGGCGCAGTAATGACAGATAAAAGGCAAGAACATTTAGGAGATTACAGCAGAGATTTTGCGGTGTTCTTGCCTGCTGTCTCAAACTTTTACAACACATTTATCAGTAAGCAAAGAGTTTCAGAAGGCAAACACATTCCTGCAGAACGTATTCCAAAAGGTTTTGACAGAGGTGTTGAAGGACTAAATTTTATAAATCCAGAAGAAGGATACTTTACATACCCAACTGCTTTATACTCGGCGGGACACGCCTGCTTGGATCTTAACAAAACACCAGAAAGAGATTCCATGTGTGTGAACCGTGATAGAAAATTCAGCACCATAGTCGGAGACTCAGGCGGATATCAACTTGGTAAGGGTGTAATTAAATTTGACTGGAAGGATTTTGAAGGGAATAAAGCCAACGAAGTAAGGTCAAATATATTAAATTGGTTAGAACTTACGAGCGACTGGGCAATGACATTAGATGTTCCGACCTGGGCGGCAGATGATCTAAATAGTCCAAAGACAGGATTGAATAGTTTCCAAGACACTCTGGATGGCACAATATACAATAATAAATTTTTCCAAAAGAACAGACTTGGACAAACAAAGTTTTTGAATGTGCTTCAAGGAGATGACTGGGAGACTGCACAGATTTGGTATGACGCAGTCAAGGATTTCGAATTTGAAGGCTGGGCAATGGGTGGTATCAACATGTGTGATATGGAGGTCATGCTCAAACGTCTGATTATTATGAGGGATGAAAAGAAACTGGAGGGCAAGGATTGGATGCACGTACTTGGCACCTCACAACTGGATTGGGCCTGCTTCCTGACACAGGTACAGAGACAAGTTCGAAAGCACATAAATGAAAACTTCACAATAAGTTTTGATTCTGCATCAGCATTTTTATCGACTGCAAACGGACTAGTTTACACGCACAACTTGTTCACTCCAAAAAGGTGGAGTTACATTATGGAAAAGGCTCCAGATGACAAGAGACTAAAAGGTAGTGAAATAAAATTTCCATTTACGTCAGCAATCGGTGATCGATTGACGATGGGAGATATTTGTTGGTACGGTGAAGGCGACCTAAATAAGAACAACAAAGAAGGCAAAACCAGTTGGGACAGTTTCAGTTACACACTGATGATGGCACACAACGTATACAATCATATTAGAGCAGTGCAAATTGCAAATGATATGAATGATATTGAAATGCTAAAACACAAACCAGATCCGAAGGCTTGGATAAAAACAAAAAATGCTGACAACACAGACGAACCTAGTGAATTTGTTCCTAGGAATATATTATATTTCAACACTCTTGTTGAGCAAGTTTTCACTAGTGAGAAACCGATGGAGTTGATAAACAGTTCCAAAGCATTTTTGGCAGACATAAGAGGCACACGATGGCAAAGAGCCACCGGTGGGGGCAAAGGTAAAAATAATTTTAGTTCATTGTTTACAGATGGATAATTTACCAATTGTCATTTATACTGCTGGATCATATGGAAACCAAGTATTACGGGTTCTAAATAAAAATCCCGCTCAAAAAGTTTTGACATACGACGGACTAGAAGCGGAATACAAACACACAAGGCCTACGTTTGCTGAGCATCATCTAAGCACAGAAGACAGTGTTGAGCCACCAATTGTAAAAGTAACATACGGTGATAATGACATATCAATCATAAATCGAAACAAATGGACCAAAGTGGCTGAACATCTTAAAGAGCAGGCCGATAAAACGTTTCCCGGTGACATAAACCGGCAACTTTATACAATGGCTATTCACGTTTGTAATTTGCTTGATGAGAATAATCACTTTAGATCAATACAAAAAACAGATACCGTTGAATTCAAGTGTGAAACATTTAGACAAAATCTGGATGCTTGGTTAATGAACTTTAAAAAAGTTGAAGAAAAATTCAATATTCCGCACGACGCAGATCATATTGCTTCGCACTACGAAACTTTCCAAACAGCACAACAAAAAATATTTGAGGACGAAAGGACATCAAATGATGATATTGCCAAGTCATTCAAACTTGGAAAAATATATTACCAAAAATATAAAAACAACTATAACGTTAATTATTTCAAGGAAATGTTTAATTTAATATAGGAGGAAAAATGGCAAAAATAAAAAGCAAAGAAATTAAAAAGTTACAGGATCATCATCAATATCTTGATAGGAAGGTAAAAGAACTAACCGAAGATAGGAAAAAAGATAGAAGTGCTGAAAGTAAACATCTATTGATGAGGCTGAAAAAAACTAAATTAGCCTTAAAGGACGCCATACAAAAAGCCAAGGCGAAGTTGACAGGATTATAAAATGTTGTATAATAAATTATGCTGAGAGATTACAAAACAGGTACAACAAATGACGTGGGAGTATTCTCGGGACTAGAGGTAGAACACACTCCGGCATTTGGCAAACAAACACTGTTCCTTGCAAGAAACGACTTAACATTTGAAAAGATACATCAATTGGCGATACAGGTAAATGCAGAGGCAATATATTATGGTGCCAATAGAACTTTTATGTACAATCACGGAATGCAGATAGCACAAATGATGAAATTTCTTGATAAGGGTTATTACGTGACAATCGACTATCCATATAGTTTGCACAACGAAGTTAAATCAAGATATGAAAGCATTTGGACACGAGATAAGTTCATTCCGTTTTGTTCTATAATTTTTCCTAATTCTGAGGATGACGATAACCTATGCATAAAAGTCGATGACGTTGATTTTAATAAATCAAATCCAGGTGTGTGGACCATGTCGATGGACCACTTTAAACAGAGCAGTGGATTCACATCTTGGACAGAATATAAAAAAGATGAACCAATAGAGGTATAATGGCAACACACGATCCGACATATACAGCAAGAGAAGAAGCATTGAAAGAACAGGCAAACAAAGCAACTAAAATGATATGGGTAACTTTCCGTAAAGAAGGCATCCATAAGTATCCGGCGGCACTGGACGATCCAAAGTTGGCTACTGGAGATAGATATGATGTAAGTTTCCTAGGTTACCCTCACAGACACATTTTCCATTTCAAGGTTGCAATCGAAGTATTTCATGATGACAGAGATATCGAATTCATACAATTCAAAAGATGGATAGAAGATATGTACAGTGAAGGAACATTACAACTAGATTATAAGTCTTGTGAGATGATATCTGATGATTTATATATTGCAATTACAAAACGTTATCCAGGCAGGAACATCGAGATTGATGTCTCTGAAGACGGCGAAAATGGATCACACGCAGTTTACTACAAACCAAATTCAAAGGAATAATATGAAAAGGAATAGATGGGATATATTTCCACAGGAACTTTATCAAGGACTTAAAATAATTTTGCCATTTATAGTCGGTGGTATTGCTATGCTATATGGTGCTTTGAATTGGCCTTATCCAACAGGCATACTTGTGATGGTTATAAGTGTTGGTTTTTTAGTACACACTAGAAAGTGGTTCCATTAATGAATAATCTATATAAAACAATTTTATTTTATGAGGTACTTGCATTTGTTATATGGAATGTAATGGTAAGGACGCAAAGTGATTATGAAATGTGGCTATTTGAAAACATTCATGAAACCATGTATATAATGTTAGCATCGGCTTTATTAATTGCAACCATAGTATATGTGTCAAAGGTTATCGGAAGAAAATTTAGAACACCTGAAATGCTTAGAAAGGATCCACGAGATGTCGAATAAATGGAAAGAAATTAGTATTGCCGAAAAAAGAGTAACATCTAGAATGGGCCACCTACCTATAGAAGGTGGTGGATTAAATGCAAGTTACACCACTGTCGACGCTGTGGCAAATATTTGTGCCACCGCAGGCAACTTAGGACTTAAATACGGAAAAGATTTTATATGGAGTCATACCGATTATGATAATAACGATGATGAAGCCATAGTTTTACTTGTCAAGGAAGAAAAGCACAAAACTTTTTTACATCTGGCATTGAAAAATAATCATAAAATAAAACACACAAATAATGGTGAAATAATATTAACTAAGGAGTCAACTTAATGAAAGTACCATACACAAACTTTAAAACAAGGATAGGCGACACCGACGCAGTTGGAGGTTGCACTTTTATAGGTGGTGAATGGAAAGACAAAGATACAACTGAAATATTCGATGGAAAAAAAGTTGTAGTATTTGCCTTGCCAGGAGCATTCACACCTACTTGTTCAAGTCAACAATTACCTGGCTATGAAGAAAAATATGATGAAATCAAAGCATTAGGCATAGATGAAGTCTACTGTCTTTCAGTAAATGATGCATTTGTTATGAATGCTTGGTTCAGAGATGAGAAGATCGAAAAGGTGAAAGCGATCGGCGACGGTGAAGCAGTGTTCACACAAGGAATGGGTATGTTGGTAAACAAACCTAAGCAGGGTTTTGGAATGAGATCTTGGAGGTATTCTATGCTTGTGGACAACGGAGAGGTTGTAAAAGTCTTCGAGGAACCTGGTAAGAACAACGCAAGTGACGATGATGATCCATTTACGGTATCAGACGCAGATACTATGATCAACTTTCTAAAGGGCAATGGATAAAAAATATGAAGTTGGTTACGTCGAAGCAAAAACTTCGGGCGGACCTGTTTTCCAAGACGGTGTTAAGATGTCAAAACATAATAAGGCAGTCAGAAGAATTGCCCAGCCTTTAATGGAAAAACATTGGCACGACAGCGTTACCAACTTACATAGAATATATAAAGTTGCCGAATATCTCTATAAGCGTCAAAAAAGACAAAAATAGTATAGTGACAACAGATAAAAATTATAGTATAATTTAGTATGAACAAAAAAGAATATTGGGATAAAATAGATCGAGACAATGAAGATATCATGACAAGAATGCATCCGGTTGTAATCTTGCCTGGACTAATAATTGGATTGATGGCCGCAGTAGGATCAATATTCAAAGTATACATGGGTTGGTGATGAAAATATTTTACATGGGTCTTGAACCCTACGAAGGCAGATACACACTACAATTAACAGACTGGACTGAACGTGCTTACAAAAAACGTAAAATAGATTATGTAATTGTTCCTGGCACAACAATTGATGACTCCAAAGCAATAGTGACAGGACAGGTGCTTGATGCACACGGCAGAAGTTATTTCGCAATGAGCCAAATGATGAATTTGGTACAAATGATGAAAGCAGGCGAAATAACTTCTAATGATATAATATTTTTTGAAGATATGTTTCAACCAGGCATGGAGGCTTTGCCATATATCTTACAGCAGTCTCCCGATAACTATAGGCCAAAAATTTATTTAAGATGCTTGGCCCAAGCAATTGATCCAGATGATTTCGTACACGTATGGGGTATGAGCAAATGGATGAGCCTTTATGAAGAAATGTGTAACGAAATTCCTAATGTGCATATATTGGCAAGTAATGAAGAAATGGTTGCAAATATGCGTATAGCAAATTGGAAGGCACCCATATACAACATATCAGGATTAAGTTTTGGCAAAGACGAGGTACAAGGCAGAGTAGAGCAGAAGCCTTTTGTCGAAAGAAAACAAAGAGTTGTGTTTGGTGCAAGATGGGATCAAGAAAAACAGCCGCAGTTCTTTATGGATCTGGCAACAAAGTTTAAAGACGAGCATCCGGCGGTAGAGTTTGCAATTTGTTCAGGCGGTCCTCTGAGATCTAACAACGAGTTTTACGTTGAAGAAGCAAAACATCTTGCAAAAAAAGGCATTATCACAATTAATGAAAATTTGAAAAAGGACGAATACTATGAAATTCTTGCTGATTCAAGAGTGTTATTCAACTGTGCTCTACAGGATTGGACATCAAATACAGTGAGTGAGGCAGATGCACTAGGATGTAATGTATTATTTCCTGCATATAGATCATTTCCAGAAGTATTTTCTAATGATCACACAAGAATGTACGTGCCATGGTCACAAGAAGACGCAATGGACAAACTAGAAAATTTATTAAGCAAACCATCCCCTAGTATGGGCCAAATATCCGATTGGACTAACGGAACAATCGATAGGATGTTGGACATCATGACAGGCAAGGGAGAACAATGGAGAAGAGATGGACCACACTACAGAACACCAGTCTCAGAAAACAAATATTAAGAATATAGCAAGATCAGTCCTAGTGACCGGAGGAGCAGGTTACGTTGGTTCTCATTGTTGCAAGGTACTTGCGAAAAATGGCTACGTGCCTATTGTAATTGATAGAGAACTAAAAAACAAACCAGTTGCATTTGGACCTAGTTTTGAGATAGATCTTCCTACAAATATTCAAGCATTGGACGATATCATTAAAAGATTTAATGTAGAAAGTTGTATACACTTTGCTGGAAGTGCCTCAGTTGCAGAATCTGTTGCACAACCTTCACAATACTATAAAAATAATGTCATTATGACCATTGCCTTGATAGACAAACTGTTAGAACATAATATAAAAACATTCGTGTACAGTTCTAGTGCGGCGACTTATGGCGATCCTGGATTGAAGTTGGCAAGAGAAGATGATCAACCAAAACCAATAAGTCCATATGGAACAAGTAAATTGATGATGGAGCAAATTTTAAAAGACTACTATGTTGCTTATGGTATGAACAGTGTTGGACTTAGATATTTCAACGCCGCAGGAGCAGATCCAGAAGCAGAAGTCGGTGAATTAAGAGATAAAGAAACACATATTATTCCGTTGGCCATAGCGGCCGCAAGGCAAGGAAAAGGATTTAAACTGTTTGGTGACAAGTATCCTACAGATGATGGAACCTGTGTGCGAGATTACGTACATGTGATGGATCTTGCAGACGCACATCTTAAGGCTCTTAACTATGCAAGGGACAACAACGGAGCAAAGGTTTTGAACTTAGGATCAGGCTCATCAACATCCAATAAACAACTGTTGGAAATGGTACAACGACATACTGGTAAAATGAATATCAGTATAGAAGAAAACAGGCCAGGAGATCCTGCATATCTAGTTGCTGATATTAATGAGGCAAAAAAAATTTTAGGATGGGAACCAACACAGAGTTCAATTGACAACGTGGTGGCAACTGCTGTAAAATGGTATAATAAGACACACAAAAAGGAAATACAATAATGGACGACAGGTTAAAAGACAGTTGGGTACCAGAAGGTCCGATAAGTCAAAAAATAAAAGACAGAATCCAAAAAGCAGGTAAAAGATTTCATGCAAATGATAACATTTCAGATTATATTGAAGAAGGCGAATTGCAACAATTACAAGATGAGATACAAAACAAATTACAAGGTGTATTCGAAAGTCTTGTTATTGATACAGAGAACGATCACAACACACAGGAGACTGCAAAACGTGTGGCCAAGATGTGGATAAGAGAAACATTTGGTGGTAGATATCATCCGTTTCCGAGAGTAACAAGTTTTCCTAACATGGGTTACAAAAGTATGTATACCAGTGGTCCAATAAGCATAAGATCAACGTGTGCCCATCACTTTCAAAATATAGTAGGAAATGCCTGGGTAGGTATTATTCCTAATGGCAAGGTGATTGGTTTGTCTAAGTTTAACAGGATTGTGCATCATATTGCAGAACGTCCACAAATACAGGAAGAAATGACAACACAAATTGCAGAAGCATTACAAGAATATGCACACACAAAAAATATTGCAGTGGTAGTAAAAGCAGAACATCATTGTATGACACACAGAGGTGTAAAAGAACATGAGTCTGACATGACAACTGCAATTATGCTTGGAGCCTTTAAGGAAGATCCTGCTACACGAGACGAATTTTATAAAATTTGTATGAGTATGAAAGGTCATGAATAAAAGCAAAAAGCAAAAAATAAAAGAAGAACAGGCAAATATGCAAAGTGATTTACAGGATTGGACAATAGATAACTCTTTAACAATGATGAATGACGTTGATATATCATATGGACAACTCGATTTTGGATTCGACGAAGAGGATCTCCGGAAAAAATATCCGGCACTTAAAGATGCACACGATCATTATCAAAATGTTTTAGATATGTGTAAAACTAGAGAAAAGGAAATTAATGAGGATTAATTACGATAACAAACTTAATTTTGAAGATGTCTTGTTACAACCAAAAAGATCCACGTTGACATCACGTAAAGATGTTGACATGACACGTAAATTTACATTTAGGAATTCAGGTAAAGTGATGAACTTTACTCCTATATTTGCAAGTAACATGGACGGTGTTGGTACATTCAGTATGGCCAAGGTTTTGCAAGAATACAAAATGATGACCGTAATTACAAAAAGCACAACAGTAGAACAATGGAAAGAAGCAGTAGGCTCAGGTGTACGGCTACAAAGTGTATCTGTATGTACAGGCACCAATAAGGTTTTTGATGATGACGCTGAAGATTATCGTAATATGCAAAACGTGTTGAAAAGTTTTCCAGATGTAAAAATGATTACTATCGATGTTGCAAATGCATATCACCAAAACATGGTTGAGTTTGTATCCAAGGTACGAGATGAATTTCCAGATAAAGTCATTGTCGCCGGAAATGTTGTTACGCCTGAAATGACGGAAGAACTTATAATCAACGGTGCAGATGTGGTCAAGATCGGTATCGGTCCTGGTTCTGTATGCACAACACGTACAATGACAGGAGTAGGTGTTCCGCAATTCAGTGCTATACTAGATTGTGCAGATGCGGCCAATGGTGTTGACGGACATATTATGGCAGATGGTGGATGTGTTCATCCAGGAGATATTGCTAAAGCATTTGGTGGGGGTGCCCACATGGTTATGATAGGTGGTATGTTGGCCGGGCACGATGAATCAGAATTACAACTTGTTGATGGAAAAAGAGAATTTTATGGAATGAGTTCTGATCGTGCAAGAGAGATACATGGAAAAAGAAAAGACGGGTACAGAGGAAACGAAGGTCGGGTAGTGGCTTTACCAGATAGAGGCCCTGTACTGAACACAGTAGAAGATATACTCGGCGGTGTAAGAAGTGCCTGCACATATATCGGTGCTAGAAGATTAAAGGATATGCCAAAATGTGCAAGTTTTGTTACAACGCATAATGTCATTAATAGAGTATATGAACAATATACAAAATAATGATTGCACATCCTCAGATTTTTATTTTCTATCTACCAGGAATGTTTGGCACACTACTAGCAAATAGTTTTATGCATCACGAACTTTTAATCAATAAAACGATAGAGTCCGTTGAAAACAATGACAAAGAAGGCCAAGGACTAAATGCACATGGAGGAGCATATAAGGATTTTATCCGGCACTTTCATAATAAAGGGGAAAGACTATTCACACGCACCAAAGAACAAAATTTAAGATTCTTTTCACCTTTGGAAAATAAACCAATGGGAGTACATAGATTGTGTGATTATAAAACTTCGCTTTTTGACTTTGAAGAATATTTTTCAAATACAGTAAATATTATATTATTTCCTAAAAATAAAAATGACGTTGAAGTTTATGGACATCGTTCTTTTTATGCCGCCACTAATGCAGATGTTTCAAATGATTTTTTCTTTCCGCAGTTTAAAAAAGGAACTGAAAATTATCCAAAATATTTAATACATGGCTTAGGTATAAAACAAAGACAAAAGTTTTTATTAAAATATTATGAGGAAATGATTAATGATTGGCCAAAGATAGAAACAAAAAATATCATTACGTTTGACCCTAGAGATTTTAATGACCTAGTAAAAGTGCAGAACCTGTGTGATGATACTTGTGACAATTTGGGCATATCTAAATTCAAGATTCCTACAAACAAAATACAAAACCACTTAGATAAGAACAGTAAGTGGTTTGAAATGCTAAAATAAAATGGAACAGATTAAGAAAAATTACTTCACAACAGGGCAGATGAGAAATGCATTATTACAAATAGAAGATCAAATGGTGCATTCGAACTGGATGCCAAATATAATACTTGGCATCAATAGAGGAGGTTGTATACCGGGTGTATATCTTTCACATAGACTCAAATGCCCACACGAGGTGATTGATATACGGCTACGTGATCACAAATCCAAACCAAATTTAAATGTACTTGAAAAAGCATACGCATTCCAAAAAAAAATTTTAATTATAGATGATATAAACGATACGGGAGCAACGTTCAAATATATAGAAGATAATTTTGGAAAAGGAGACGGTAGGATAAAATTTGCCTCTTTAGTGACTAATAAACCTAGTGAGATAATTGTGGATTACCATGGATATGAAATTAACAAAGACGAGGTGCCAAGTTGGATTGTGTTTCCCTGGGAGGAGTGGAGTAAATAATTGCATCTTGACAGCAGATGATAAATCATAGTATAATAAAATTATGTCAAATATAGCAGGAAAAATTTGGGGTACTACTGAACTGATACTTGCAAATAGTTCTTTAGAATTCCATAGAATAGATTACAAAGCAGGCGGTGTGTGTAGCAAACACAAGCACGAGTACAAGTTCAATGGCTTCTACGTGGTATCTGGACAAATGAAAATACGTGTATGGCAGAAGGATTATGATCTGATTGATGAAACCATTCTCGGACCAGGAGACTTTACTGCGGTGAAACCTGGACTTTATCACACATTCGAGGGCATAGAAGACGGAGTTGCATTTGAATTATATTGGGCAAACTTCCAACATAACGACATACAAAGAGAATCTGTTGGACATCTGAAAACAGGAAATGTAGTTAGATTAGACAAAAAGAAAGGGAAGTAATGATCCCTATAAAAGGTTACGCAACCTTCGACCCACTCAAACATTGTTGGATAGGATCTGGATTTAAAACAGAATGGTTCAGTGATCTTCCTATCTATAAAAATAACAAAATAATGGACCCTCTCAAAAGAATTGCGGATGAAACAGAAGAGGACTACTGTAAGTTAGAAAAAATACTTAATGATGCAGGTGTTGAAACACATAGAAGTTTCCTTGACATTAACAAGGTTGGATCACTTAAAAATATATTTCGGCCGCCAGTAAATCCACGTGATCATTTTGCAGTCATTGGTGAAAAAATATACGCTGTGGCCGGTGGTGTGGCAGGTTACGCCGATGTGTTGAAACAAATAGACAGGAAAAATATGTATCTTGACAAGGATAAAGCACACATCAGCACTGCTGTCATATGTAGGGTTGGAAAAGATCTATGGTGGGATATTCCAAAAGAGACCGATGACATGGTCATACAAAAATTTAAAAATTTATGGGAACAGGAAGGGTTTCGAGTACATTTATCCTATCGAGGTTATCACACAGACGGAGTATTTTGCGTGGTCAAACCTGGTTGTATTGTGTCATTGTATGGCATACAACAATATGACAAGGAGTTTCCAGGGTATGAGATCTTATATCTACCAGATCAGTCATGGCATAAAATGTCACCATTCCTTAAAATCAAACGTAAAGTAGGTGGTCGTTGGTGGTTGAAAGGTGAAGAGCACAATGACCAATTGATAGAATTTGTTAACACTTGGTTGAATGACTGGGTTGGTTTTGTTGAAGAAACTGTGTTTGACGTAAATATGTTATCGCTTGACCAAAACAATATAATATGCAACACTTACAACAAAGAAGTTTTTGACTATTTTAAGAAGCATAAAGTTGAGCCGATATTATTCAATTTTAGGCATAGGTACTTTTGGGACGGCGGAGTTCATTGTATAACACAGGACTTATACAGAGAAGGAACAATGGAGGATTATTTTGGCTGACATATATCATATCTGGGCGGATCATCATAAAGATGTCAATGCACATGAATTTGCAAATAAAATGAAAAAATTTCTGGACGGCCTCGTGGCTATGGGCAAAATGGAAAGTTATCGACTTACTAGAGCAAAACTTGGTTTTAGATCCATGGACTTACCCGAATTTCATATCATGATGGAATTCAAAAACATGCAACAATTAGATGACTCAATGACCTCTGTCATAAGGAATGAAAAAAATATAGACGAGTCGCACGTTGCCTTTAACCAATTAGTTGACCAGGATACCATCCAACATTTTTTATATAGAGATTTTCCAGATGAGATTTGATAAATGTCCAAAATGTGGTTATGATCCAAACAGAGATTTGGAAAAGGAAAAAGAAAATGTTAGACAAGGCAAATTCTCAATTGATGAGATCATCAAAGCGACCAAAAAGGTATTACCTGACATCTGGATTGACGATCCTAAATAGTCGTAGTATAATTAATTATGGAAGAGCGAAAATACCACTATTCGGAAATATTTCATAGCATACAAGGAGAAGGGCACTACACTGGCGTTCCTACTGCTTGGTTAAGATTTTTCTTGTGTAATTTGCAGTGCAACGGCTTTGGACAGAAAGATCCAACAGATCCAAGCACATACGAGTTACCGTTTGAGGACTTTGATATATCAACAGTGAAACGTGTGGAGGATCTACCTGTGTGGGAAAAAGGTTGTGACAGTTCCTATACTTGGGCAAAAAAATTCAAGGGACTGATGGGTCATGAGACTCCAACTGTATTGGCCAACAAACTTGTTGACATAATAAAGAACGATTCCAATCCTGAAGGTAAGTTTCTGCATCCACTTTCAAAACAACATCAACATCTATGTTTCACTGGCGGTGAGCCATTAATGGTCACTGCACAGGCGGCCACAATGGCAATATACAAAGAACTTGCTAGACAAAATAACTTGCCGGGATCGATCACTTACGAAACAAATGGCACACAAATATTGAAAGAGCCATTCAAAGAATGGATTAAAAATTGTGAGACAGAAATATTTTTCAGTGTAAGTCCAAAACTTTTCACTGTGTCTGGAGAAAAAACTGCCAAGGCAATAAAGCCTGAAAACGTTGCTGAATATTACAATTTACGTAAGACAGGACAACTTAAATTTGTAGTTGGGCATAGCGACAGAGAATGGGAAGAAATGGAAACTACTATAGATAAATTCAGAGATGCCGGGGTAGAATGGCCTGTTTGGGTCATGCCAACTGGTGCCAGGGAAGAAGAACAGACAGCAGGCGCTGGTAAAGTGGCTGAAAAAGCATTCAAGAAAGGATACAACGTTGCGGCAAGAGTCCACGTATACCTATTTGGTAATGCAATAGGAACATAGTTTGACAAATCGTAAGTAAGTGTATATAATAGTATTATGAAAGTTAAGAAAACAAAAAATAGTAAAGCAAAGAAGAGTAAAACAAAAAGCCAGGAACCTATGGTAAAAGTTCTTAATATGAACGTCAACCCAGATAATCCTAGGAATGGTTTTTTTGAACTAGATTGGAATGATGAATTTGTTAATATGCTATCCCAACACGGATATCAAGGCGAATCTCAGGAAGAAATAGTTGATAGATGGTTTCAAACTCTCTGTAGAACAATAGGTAATGAACAAGGACTTGACGGCATAGCATCTGGATACGTGCAAATAAACAGAAGAGATGACGGCAAGACGGAGGTATCGTAATGGGATATTTTTTATTAGGAGTATTGATAGGATGGTTGGTTCCAAGACCAAAATTCATTGGCAAGGCAGAAATTGCAATTTGGAGTCCTGTCAAAAAGAAACTTCCAAAGTTTACGCAAAATTGGTGGGGATAGGGTGACCCACATATTAGTCGATACAGCGAATACATTTTTCCGTGCAAGACACGTAATACGTGGAGACACGTCAGAGAAAATTGGTATGGCCATACACATCATGATGAATTCAATAAAAAAGGCGTGGCAGGACTTTGATGGCTCGCACGTGATATTCTGCTTAGAAGGAAGATCGTGGCGTAAAGATCATTATGAACCATACAAAAGGAATAGGAAAGATGCCGTCGACGCAATGACAATGCAAGAAAAAGAAGAAAATGAAGTATTTTGGGAGTGCTATGATGACTTCTGTAAATTTATTTCTGAAAAAACAAATGTAACCGTGTTAAGAAACGCCAAAGCAGAGGCAGATGACCTAATTGCCCGTTGGATTGATAGACATCCTGATGAATCGCATGTAATTGTTTCAACTGATAAAGATTTGAACCAATTAGTAAAGCCAGGCGTGAAACAATATAATGGTGTTACCGAGCAGACAATAACACATGAAGGATGGTTTGACAAGAAAGGTAACCCTGTAATAGATAAAAAGACAAAGGCACCCAAAGGAGCACCTAACACAGAGTGGATAATTTTTGAAAAAAGTATGCGTGGTGATCCTAGCGATAACATTTTTAGTGCTTATCCTGGTGTAAGAACAAAAGGAACAAAAAATAAAATTGGTTTACAAGAAGCGTTCGCAGATAGAAAAGAAAAAGGTTACACTTGGAACAACTTGATGTTGAGCAAATGGGTAGATCCGGACGGAAAAGAACACAGGGTATTGGAAGATTACGAAAGAAATAAATTGTTAGTGGATTTACATGCACAACCAGAAGAGATTGTACAAGAACTAGATCAAACTATAGATCAAGCAAAAGCAGAAAATAAAAAAATAGATCAAGTTGGAATCAGATTCATGAAGTTCTGTGCCAAGTATGACCTAAATAAAATTAGTGAGCAGGCTCAACTATATGTAGAGCCTTTCAATGCGAGGTTAAGTGTATGACAGTTAAAGCAAAGACGCTTGTGAAAGATAAATTTTGGATCGTAGAACAGGATGGCCAAAAGTTAGGGACACTACAAAAACAAAATGACAATGGATGGATCTTTCTTAGTAAAAAAGATCAAAGGCAAGTGTTCCACACAGAAGAGAGTCTTTTTACACGATTTGGATTTGACATTTTTGATAACGCACAACACCTAAAAAGTGATGCGATCGAACAACTTGATAATTTTGAGGTACACGGTTTTCCGTGTAACCAACATCCGTATAATCCTATGTTCAATGTCCAAAGTCAATTACCTGTTTATACTAAAACTCCAAAATCCAAAAGTCAATTTTGTGCAGGATATTATATCATTTGTTTTGAGAAGGGATGGAGAAAAGCATATTGCCCTAAAATGATAACACTTTCGAGATATGAATACAAAGGACCAATGAAAACTAAACTAGAAATGCAACAGGTGTTAAACAATGCAGTCAAAGAATTCCAAAATTCAAACCCGTCCAATTGAAGATCTACTAGGCAGGATTAGGACGCTAAGACAAAAAGGTCAAAAGCAAATAATAATACCCGCCAAAGAAGCAGATCAATTAGCCGACTCGTTGTCGCAGGTTATGACACGGATCGTGACAATTCAAGAAGAAATCATCGAGGCTCTAAAGACCGCCCAACAGGCACAAACGATTAATGTTGAAATGGATGGCGGAAAATTCGAAAAAGATCAGTAAGTTTTTGGTTTAAAAATTTATGGTAAATACAACTATAAATTATGAGCAGACCGAAACCTACAGTGCTGTTGCAACACAGCAATAAGACCACCTTCAAATTGGATGAAGTCCTTGCGGCAGAAGGCATATGGGCAGTATTCTATGATGGTAAACCTATCAACTTGAAGTCGTCAAGTTTGGTTGCCAATTATCCTGGTCCAAAGTACAAGAAAGTTTCATTTTCAAATCCAGGACACGCCGAAAATCTAGCAAAGAAACTGAACGCACAACACAACACTGACAAATTTGCAGTGCACCTTTTAAAAACTGGCGACAAATACACTAGATAATTACTTGTATGGACGTTAAAACGGCATACACCAGAACCTTTCTCATGCTCAAAGAACAGCCTATACACGAGGAGAGTATAAAGGCCTCATATTTTTCGTGGTGGCAAAATGTTCGAGAAAGTTACCAAGCACGATCACTGAGATTGACAAAACTTGGTTTGGAATGGATACAAGATATTGATATCAAATGTTATGAGATAAAATTTCCAGCAAAAATAATTTTTACACCACAGACATATCTTTGGTTAGATGAATTTGTAGACTGTCCGTACTATGTTGATAAAAAGAAAATAATAGTTACAATGGAAAAAATGGCTCTACAATTAATGATGTTTGCCGGTGATATCACCAAATACGGACTTGCACGGGCAATGAGCAAAGCAGATGAGCAAAAAAGCCAGTAAAATAGCGGCTTTTACACGGTTGACCTATAACATAATCCTGCTATAATAAAACTATAAACATTTAAACAGGAGTGTACTAAATGGCTAGAAAAAGCAAAGAAACAGCAGTAGGTTCGCAGAATAGAACAGTTACGCCAAACGAGGCAAAATCAGCAATAGAACATTGTATTAAACTACAAAGACCTTTAATGATGTGGGGTGCACCAGGTATTGGAAAATCCGATATCGTCAAACAGGTCGCAGATCAGCAAAACAGAGAAGTAATTGATATTAGACTACCGTTATGGGAGCCAACAGATATCAAAGGTATTCCTTACTACAATTCAAAAGAAAACAACATGGTATGGGCAAGTCCGGCAGAACTGCCAACAGATCCAAAGTCTAATGCTATAGTTTTCTTAGACGAGTTGAACTCAGCGGCTCCGGCAGTACAGGCGGCGGCTTATCAACTTATATTAAACAGAAGAGTAGGACAGTACCACCTACCAGAAGGCGTTTCGATTGTGGCGGCTGGAAACAGAGATTCAGACAAAGGTGTCACTTACAGAATGCCGGCTCCGTTAGCAAACAGATTTGTACACATCGAATTAAGAGTGGACTACGACGATTGGTTACAATGGGCAACAGACAGAAAAATACATTCTGATGTTGTTGGTTATTGTACATTCGCCAAACAAGATTTATATGATTTTGATCCTAAAGGATCAAGTAGATCATTTGCGACTCCAAGATCTTGGAGTTTCGTATCTCAACTTCTATCAGATGACCTGCCAGAAA
>MDSZ01205098.1_pt1 | contig 17248 bp, 14 predicted proteins | sample 811201 | NCBI WGS metagenome assembly MDSZ01 (sample SAMN05326647, study PRJNA326480) | marine metagenome | isolation source: seawater | place: Indian Ocean: North | collected 2010
ACAAACCCTCTTGAGCATATAGATCAAAAATGATTGGAAGAGCCTCTTCATCTGATATTTGAAAGGCTTTATCAATTTGAGCCAGTTCTAGATTTGAAGTAATTCTACCTTGGCCAATGCCTTCACTAATTGAATTACCCTCTGCCTTTAATTCTCCATTCTGATAGTAATTATAAAGAGCTGATCCAAGTGGGTCACTTAAAGCAATAGTAATTTTTGGATTTTTTTCTTTTAGATATCGACTTATTCCAGCTATTGTTCCACCAGAGCCAACTGAGCAAATAAAACCATCAATTTTACCTTCAGTTTGATTCCAGATCTCTGGTCCTGTGCTTTCATAATGTCCTTGCTGATTAGCTATATTATCAAATTGATTAGCCCAGATAACACTTTTATTTTGTTCATTAGAAATTTCATTAGCAAGTTTCTCAGAATATCTAACGTAATTGTTGGGATCTTTATATGGAACAGCAGGAACTAACCTTAAATCAGCACCACAAATTTTTAAGGTATCTTTTTTTTCCTGACTTTGTGTCTCTGGAAGTACAATAACTGTTTTATAACCTCTAGAATTAGCACACATAGCAAGGCTAATACCTGTATTACCAGCGGTCCCCTCTACAATAATACCTCCTTCTTTCAACTCACCTGATTTTTCAGCATGCTCAATAATAGCTTTAGCAGCTCTATCTTTGACAGAACTGCCAGGATTCATAAATTCAGCTTTACCATAGATTTCACATCCAGTTACTTCACTAGCACGGTTTAATCTAATTAAAGGTGTGTTTCCTATAGACTCCATAAATCCTGAATATAAATTAGTCATCATAACCTCGCAGGGATTTACCCATAAGCTTTTGAAATATTAATTAAAGTAGTATGAGCGCTACTTCCCTGCCCTATTCTAGAAGTACCTATATCCAGGGTAAGTGTATTTGGGTTACCTTGTAACTCCGTTCCATCCTCTCCAGTCTCAAACCATGCGCCAGTTTGCAAAGCTACCACTCCTTCACGTATATCATTTGAAGATTTTGCTCGAGCTAAACATGATCCACGATCATTATAAACTTTTACAATGTCGTTATCATTGATATTCAGATTTTTTAAATCGGCATGGTTGATTAGAATTGGGGTTGGTTTTGATTTTGGATTATCTGCTATAACGCATTCCAACTGACTGTGAAGCTTATCATTAGGTTGAGGGGAAACAAGATGAAAAGGAAATTTTTTTGCCAAATCAGATCCTAGCCATTCATCTGGGTTTACCCAAGCTGGGTGACCTGGACACTCATTGTAATCAAAACTTTCTATAGTTTTTGAAAATATTTCTATTAGACCCGACGGTGTTTTTAATGGATTATTTACAGGGTCTTCTCTGAAGTCCTTAAATGGTGTAGATGCGAACTCTCTTCCTTCAATAGGCAAAGAAATCCAATTTTTGGTTTCAAGCTCTTTATAGGTCGGACATTCAAATCCACTTTTAGTTAAAAATTTTCGAAAATCATCATAAAGATGCCTTATCCATTGTTTTTCATTTCGTTTCTCAGTAAAGTCTTTTTCTACCTTTAATCTTTTAGCCAGCTCAGAAAAAATAGTGAAGTCGTTTTTAGATTTTCCTATGGGTTCAATAAGCTTTGGCATATGAAAAACGAAATGATCTCCTCCCATCGCTTTACCAACATCCTCTCTTTCGTAAGGCGTGGTTGCTGGGAAAACGATGTCTGCCCTTTTTGCTGTTGATGTCCACCAAGGCTCATTTACAATAATTGTATCTGGCTTCTTCCATGCTTCATGCAGGGCATTTAAATCCTGGTGATGATGAAAAGGGTTCCCTCCACACCAATAAACAAGCTTTATATCTGGATATTTATAATCTTGTCCATTAAATTGAAAGGGCTTGTTGGGATTATTAAGCATATCAGCCACCCGTGCAACAGGGATAAAATCTGAAACCATGTTTTTCCCTTTAGGCAAACCTAAACCTCCGAAATTCCTCATTGGAACGCCAACGCCTCCAATCGCTCCATAACCGAAACCTATTCCTCCTCCCGGCAATCCAATCTGCCCAAGCATGGCAGCCAAAGTGGTGGCCATCCAATAAGGTTGCTCTCCATTTTGTGCTCTCTGTAAAGACCATGAAACTGTAATAAGAGTTCGAGAATCAGAAATTTTTTTAGCTAATAATTTAATTTTTTCAGCATTTATACCGCAAATTTTTTCTGCCCACTCTGCTGTCTTAGGCTGTCCATCAACTTTACCAAGTAAATAAGTACGAAATTTTTCGTATCCAACAGTATACTTTTGTAAAAACTCCTTATCCAACAGATCATTCACTTCTAATTCAAATGCTATACCAAGCATAAATGCGGTGTCTGTTCCAGGAATAATAGAAAGCCATTCAGAGCCATCTGGAGCATCAGCCTTCTGAGGACTAATGTTTATAAGATTTATTCCTTTTTTAACAAATTCTTTAAACCAATCATTATTTATATGTTGTGTTGACCCACCCATACTCACTTTAGAGTTGTTTGGGTTGATTCCACCAAACATAAGAATATTTTTTGTATTATCTGCAATAGTTGGCCAGGTATTTTGCACTGTCCACAAAAGTTGCAGAAAGTTATATCCTAGTATATGAGGAACGATAGCCTGAGCTGCAGCCGTGCTATAACTTCCAAAAGATGAAACAAAACCTCCAATTGAATTTAAAAAACGATGAAGTTGTGTTTGAGCATGATGAAATTTACCTGCACTAGACCAACCATAAGAACCACCAAATATCGAACTATTTCCATATGTTTTCCTTACTCGATCAATTTCATCAGACGCATAATTTAAAGCTTCATCCCAAGACACTTCAACAAATTCATCTTCTCCTCTGATTGATCTATTTCTATGAGTATCTCCATTTAACCATCCTTTTCTAATGAATGGATTTTTTACTCTTGTCTTATGATAAACGGCTTTGGGAATTAAGTTTGAAATATCATTTGGATTGGCGTCATGCTGAAAGGGTTGAGTAGAAATTAATTTCCCATCTTCTACTTTTACCTCAAAAGCACCCCAATGACTGGATGTAATTTTTGTGAAACTTTTTGAACTCATGTGCTTCTCTTCATAGCTTAGTTATGAAATTTATTTATACATGAAAGTAAGAAATTTATAAAATTTTATTGTCAAAATTTTAAGAATTATTTTCTTTATTGGCAATCAAACTATTCATCTTTTAATTTTTAATTAAGAAGTCTTTTAAATAAGTTGACATCATACTAGGTTGCTCTTTAGCAATTGACCCTGGCATTGCCTATGATAAACTATTAGCCTTGAAAGAAGTTACATCAATTACATAAAAAATATTGGCTTAAGAAATGAAAAAAATAAAATCACAAGAAGAATGGATTGAACGTGCCAAAGAGGTATTACCCGCCGCTGGTTTTGGAAACTTTGATAACGATGTTATCATTTGTGAAGGGAAAGGCAGTAAAGTTTGGGATAAAGATGGAAATGAATATATTGATTATTTGATTGGCTCAGGACCAATGCTCTTGGGTCATGGGCACCCTGAAGTTTTAGAAGCTATTTTTGAACAACTCCCTCGAGGAATGACTTTCTTTGCCAATAATGACAAAGGTATAGAATTAGCTGAAGAAATATGTAATGCAGTTTCATGCGCCGAAAAAGTTCGTTATGTTAGTTCTGGCGGTGAGGCAGACATGTATGCCATGAGGTTGGCGAGAGCCTATACTGGTAAAGAAAAAATTGTCAAATTTGAAGGAGGATATCATGGCATGAGTGCTGAAGCACAAATGAGCCTAGCACCTTTGAAAATGGTTAATTTCCCTCAAGCTGTTCCTGATAGTGCTGGCATCCCAGAAAGTATTAAGAATGAAATACTGATAGCTCCTTTCAATGACCCTGATTATTTTCAATCTTTGGTTTCAGAGTATCATGATAGTATTGCTGGAGTTATCATTGAACCTTTACAAAGAATTATTCCCCCAGAACCAGGGTTCTTAGAATTTATAAGAAAAATCTGTAATGAAAATGATATTTTGTTGATTTTTGATGAGATTGTTACTGGATTTCGTCTTGCATATGGCGGAGCTCAAGAAAAGTATGGTGTTAAACCAGATATTTGTACATTAGGAAAAATTATAGGTGGAGGTTTCCCCTTAGCTGCAATTGCATCTAATACAGAAATAATGTCACATTTTGATAAATCTATTGTTGGATCTGAAAAGTGGCTAATGCAGATTGGAACACTGTCTGGAAACCCAATAGCATCTGTAGCGGGATTAAAAACTATGGAAGTTTTAAGACGTAAAGGGCAATATGATCGGTTGGTTAAACGCGGTAAACAATTAATGGAGATACAAAATTCTGAACTAAGAAAAGCAGGTATAGCACATCAGATAGTCGGTGACCCAACATTATTTGATGTTGTTTTTATAGATCAACCAGTCAAGAAATATCGAGATGTTTTAAAAGCTGATAGCAATCTAAATATCAAATATAATAAAGCTCTTAGAAAAAGAGGATTATTTAAAGCTACAGGCAAATGCTATCCGAGCCTGGCTCTAAGTGATGAAGATATAGAATTAACTAATAATGCTGTAAGGGAAACTGTTTTGAACCTCATTTAATTATCTAATCCATTACTTCCGTAAAGCCATTCAATCGAATTATACCAATCATCCTGAGATTTTGATTTTAAAATTTTATTTCTCAATAAAGCGTGAGCACCATCAGGATGATAAATATGCTTGCCAGCTTCCCTTGATTGAATTTGAACTCTAGCAGTTCTGACCCTTCTTCTGTTTTGATAATTTATAAGAGCAGTTTCAATTTTATCAATCCCTTTACTCATCTCATCAGACAGACAAACCGCATCTTCAATTGCCATACAGGCTCCTTGAGCTAGGTACTGAAGCATCGGGTGAGCAGCATCTCCAAGTAAGGCCACTTTACCATCAACCCAATCTAAAATAGGCTCTCGATCACATAAAACCCATGACTTCCAGTTTTTCCCTCGCTCAATAATTTGTCTAGGAATTGGATTAATATGTTCAAACCCTTTGCTAACTATATCCTTACTGACTGATTTTCCTGCAATAGGCTCTTTAGCATCGTTATGATAGGTAACTACTAAATTAAAAGACTTCCAGTCTGATAGAGGATAATGAACTATATGACATTTTGGTCCTGCCCATAAAGTTGCTGAATTCCAACGTAAGTCTTCTGGCATTTCAGTAGTAGGAATGACAGAGCGATAAGTAGTATGTCCAGATATATTTGGATTTCCATCACCAACAAGTCGTTTTCTAATATTAGACCATAAACCTTCTGCACCAATTAATGCTATACCTTTAATAATTTCATTATTATGCAAAATAGCAGAAACTTTTTTTCTATCTTGTTGATAGTCTAGCACCATACTATTCGTTTGCAGTTTTATAAAATGACTTGATTTACATGCATTTAATAAAACACCATGCAAATCCCCTCTATGAACTACAGCGTAAGGATTCTTAAACCTTTCCCTAAAACTTTTACCCAGTGAAATATTACTAATCTCCTCACCATTTTTAGCATCCATTAATCTAAGGTTATCAATATAAACAGACATTTTTCTTGCTTGATCGCCTATCCCGAGATAATCAAACCCTTGAAAGGCATTTGGTCCTAATTGAATACCGGCTCCAATTTCTCCTAATGATTTTGATTTTTCTAAAACAATTGAACTAATGTTTTGTTTGGCGAGTCCTAATGCTGTAGCCAACCCACCAATTCCACCACCAACAATAATTACACGATCTGTTTCCATAGTAATTATATTAATTTAATTATAGATGTAGTTTACTGTCTTTCATCAGAGCCCATTTTTCTTTCTAGCCAACGAACACAATAACTAATTATTAAAACGAGAATAAGATATTCAAAAATAAGAAAAGTATAAATTTCTAAGGGTCGGTATTCACTAACTACAACCTCATTAGCTCTCCTCATTAATTCTTGCATACCGATAACTGATGCAAAAGCAGACATTTTAACAATATAAATAAATTGATTAGCTAAAGGAGGTAAAATTCTTTTGATAGCTTGAGGTAAAATTACATATCGCATTGTTTGAAAAGAATTTAATCCAACTGTTTGGGCTGCTTCTGTCTGTCCTTTATGAATTGATTGGATACCAGATCTGTATATTTCTGCAGTAAATGCACTGTCTGAAATTGCTAATGTCACAACTGAACCCCAAAATGCATCAATTGGAATATCCAACCCCATTGATTTTAAAATGACAGGAAGGCCATAAAATATCCAAAAAAGCATTGGCAAAAGAGGTACTGCTCGAATAAATTCAATGTAAATTCTACTCGGAAGTCTTATCCAACCATTACTTGACATGCCTGGTAAAGCAACTATCAACCCTAAAATAATTGAAAAAAAAGCAGCTAGTACCGCTAATTGAATTGTTGCTGAAAATCCACTGACCAAAAACCAAATGTTATTATATCCCCCTTTGGTCGTCGGATCAATAACATACCATCCCCAAGTACCAGGAGGCGAAGAACAGCTTGATAAAAGTATTGTTAAAATAGAGGCGATAAAAAGTTTTTTAATCATAATAATTTTCAATGCTGTAAAATTTGATTTAGAAAAAGTTTGCACCGTTCAGTCTTGGGTGCCTCAAAAAAATCCTTTGGTTTGCCAATTTCTATTATACTGCCCTCATCCATAAAGACCATTCTGTCTGCAACCTTCCTTGCAAAACCCATTTCATGAGTTACAACAACCATTGTCATACCATCATTTGCTAGGTCTATGATAACATCCAGGACTTCAGCTATCATTTCTGGATCTAAAGCTGAAGTGGGTTCATCAAAAAGCATAATTTTAGGCTGCATACACAAAGACCTTGCTATAGCAACTCTTTGTTGTTGACCTCCCGATAAATGTTTAGGAAATTTATCAGCTTGCTCAGGAATTTTAACTCTCTCAAGAAGCTTATTAGCTCTCTCTTCAGCATCTTTTTTACTTAACCCAAGAGCCTTGATTGGACCTAATGTAATATTTTGTAATGCTGTCAAATGAGGAAATAGATTAAACTGCTGAAAAACCATGCCTACTTCAGAACGAATTTCAGCAATTGAAGACATCTTGTCTGTCAGCTCTACACCACGCACTTTAATAGTTCCTTCTTGGTGCGATTCTAAACGATTGATACATCTAACTAAAGTGGATTTGCCTGAACCTGAAGGCCCACATATAACAACAATTTCTCCTTGCATAGTGGTAAGGCTAACATTTTTCAGAGCTTGAAAATCTCCAAACCATTTGCTTAAATTATTTATTTCGATTGCTACTTGAGTCATTATAAAATTCACCCTGATTTAATGTATAATACACTTTTTTATAACAAGAAATATTAATTATTAACTTATCAATTTAAACTTTTTAATATCAAATTTAAATTCACACTTTACATTTTTTCATCATCATATTAATGTATTAACTTGTTAACACAGTAATAAGAAATTGAGAGAATATAATTTGTCAACTCATGAAGAAAAAAAACTTTTCGAAGCAATCTTATGCATAGAGAATGTTGAAGAATGTCAACAATTCTTTTATGATTTGTGCACTCCCAATTAAATTGAAGAATTTTCCTCTAGATGGCTTATTGCACGTTTATTGACAAAGAAAAAACCTTATCGCCAAATTGCTAATGAAACTGGTGCAAGCACAACTACAATTAGTCGTGTTGCTCGTTTTATAAAATATGGTAATAATGGATACAAAACTATACTAAATAGAATTATTAAATAAAAGTTATAATCAAGGAGAATAGAATGAAGATTTTAAAAGTTTTAGCTTTTTCAATTGTTACAATGCTCTCAATCAATGGTGTTGCTTCAGCCGAATCAGCTTTAAATGAAATACTAAGTTCAGGCAAACTTAAAGCAGGAACCACTGGGGATTTTTATCCTTTTAGTAAACGTGATACAGCAACCAATGATTATGAAGGGTTTGATATCGATGTTTTAAAAGAATTAGCGAAAGACATGGATGTTGAGATTGAGTTTGTTGCAACAGATTGGAAAACACTAGTAAGTGGTGTTGTTGCAGGAAGTTATCATATTACTGGATCAGCATCGATCCAAGCTAAAAGAATGAAAGCTGCCGGATATTCAGATACATATATGTCAGTTGTAATTAAAGCCTTTACAACGGAAGACAAGGTTTCAAGGTTTAATGGTTGGGATTCAATAAATCAATCTGACGTAAAAGTAGCAACAACATTAGGAACTACATTTGAAAAACTCTCAAAAGATTGGTTTCCTAATGCAGAACTAACACTTATAGAAGGCCCTGCAAGGGGTTATCAAGAAGTTTTAGCAGGACGTTCTGACGTATTTATTACATCAAATGTTGAGGGCTCAACTTTGCTTTCAAAGTATCCAAATATCAGAGAAATACCTGTTGACGAACCTCGAAACCCAACTCCTCTTGCAATGTTATTACCTCAAGCTGACCAAGTTTGGATTAATTATGTAGATCATTGGATTAAAATTAAGAAAACTAGAGGTTTCTTTAAAACACTTGCTAAAAAGTACGGTCTATAATTAATAATTAATAATTAATAAAAAAGGGCACAAATGTGCCCTTTTTTTGTAACTAACAACTAAGGAATAGAAAATGTCTGCTTGGATTAAAATGATTTCTGATGAAGAAGCTAGTGATGATTTGAAGGATGTTTTGTCTTTAGCTCGCACCCCGCATGGAACTGTGGATAATGTTATGCGAGTCCATTCATTAAGACCCAATACTATGCGTGGTCATTTAGCTATTTATCGAGCTGCACTTCATGACGATACAAATAAAATCCCAACATGGTTTCAAGAAACAATCAGTTCATTTGTATCAATCCTAAATAAATGTGAATATTCACTGGCCAACCATTGGAAAAACGCTGCCTATTTAATAGGTGATAATGAAAAGGCATCTAAAATCAAAAGAGCTTTAGACAAACAAAAACCTGAGGATGCATTTGATGGGAAAGAACTTGAGATGCTTCTATATGCAAAAAAGTTAACACTTAACCCCGATAAAATAGTCAAGTCTGATGTAGAAAATTTGAAAAAGCTTGGTGCTGACGATGGTGAGATACTAGAAGCTAACCAAATAATTTGTTACTTTAACTATGTTAACAGACTTATAAATGGTTTGGGAGTTACAACTGATGGTGACGTAGTAGGATATTATAAATAATTATTAAGAAATATTTAAGACTACTTCCTTCGGTAAGAAAAAGCTTTATTGAAACGCCAATTTAAGTAATCACCGCATGTAATAGCCTCTTCCCGAGGATGATAATTTTTCCCATAAATTTCCCTGGCATCAATTAAAGTTTCTGGGTCAGGATCATAAGCTAAAACCAATGAAAGTCTTTCTTTCCCTGAATTATTAATAACTCTGTGAGGTGTGGATTTATAAGCTCCATCCGTCCATCTGGATAACAAATCGGCGACGTTAATAACTAATGTTCCATCTATTGGAGGTGCTTGCAGCCAATCTCCATTGACATCTTTAACCTGGAGACCTCCTGTCAAATCCTGGCACAGAACTGTCAAAACACCAAAGTCGGTATGCTCCCCTACTCCAAATTGATCTTCTCCCATTTCGATGGGTTGAGGTGGATAATAAACAAATGATGCCCGACTTAGAGGTTTGGTATTTGTTTTGAGAAAAAACTGTTCTTGCAGTCCTAATCCAATAGCAAATCCTCTCATTAAATGTTTAGCAACTCTATGCGCTTGATCAAAATATTCCATAGAAAGAGATTTGAATTTAGGAATATTTTCTGGCCATATATTTTCACCTCTCAGGGGATGATCATCAGGAAACACTCCATTGATATTTTCCATACCCCATATAAAGCTTTCCTTTAAATCAGCCTTATCTTTTGCATTCATTACAGCGCCACCATAACCCAACCAACCTCGATGGCTTTGAGTAATTTTTACTTTGTTTTTTTCTTCAGAAGAGCCTCTAAAAAATTGAATGGCGTTTTCCCTAACACTATTTATTAAATCATTGGGTATTCCATGCCCTTTCACATATATGAAACCTAAGCTTTGACTTGCGTGATGCAAATCTTTAGACACTTTTTCAGTGTTTCCACCATCCATTAAAGGACTAATATCTATTATCGGAATTTTATCTTTATCTATCTTTTTTACTGAAGTTAATGTCATAATAATAAAATCTTTTATTTCTTGTTTGAAAATTCATCAAATGCTGATAGGGCTTTGGCGCTATATGAAATAGAAGGGCCACCTCCCATATAAGAACACATTGACAAAGCTTCAGTAAATTCATCTCTGGTTACACCCAAGTCCACTAGGTAACGAGTATGAAAACCTATACAACTTTCACAACGAGTTGAAATTGCGATTCCTAAAGCTATAAATTCTTTGGTTTTTCTATCTAGAGCACCATCTTTTTTTGGCAAATTACCCATTGCAGAAAATCCACTAAATGTTTCTGGAATTTCTTTGGCCAATTGCTTAAAATTATTACTTGTATCTTTTAAAAATTCTTCCCAGTTCATTAAAACCTCTTAAATTAAATGTTAGAAAATTGATTATAAACTTTAGAAAACTATGTAAAATGAATAATTTCCATTATCTGTCACGTTCTTCATAATATCCCAACTTTTCTTGCAATGGTTTGTCATGAATACATATTAGAAATGCATCTTTGGAAACCAAATGATCAATGTCAGAAAACACCGGTGCAGTAAACGTGTCTTTTGGACCCCATGAAAAAGACTCTCCATTTATATTAGTTTTACCCTGACCCTTAACAACATGAAATGCTTTGGAAGTCGAAGTTACAGAAGTCATTGGAATATTGCCTTCAGGCAGATACATACCTGTGAAACCCATCGTTGGCAAAACACTTTCACCATTTTCAGGATTAACATAGTCTACTTCAGCGACTTTATTTTCTGAAAACTTTGATAATTCTTTTAAGACTTTTTCAGTTTTAGACCATGGATATCGCATCATTGGATATTTTGGAGTAATGGCATTATTTTTTTTAACTGGAATAAGACCTGAAGAAAGATATTCAAGTTGACTTGAATCTGGTCTATTTTTTTGGCTTTGCAAATCTGTTTCTTCTGAATATGAGCCTTCTAAATAGACAAACAAAGGTAAATCAAGGGCATCGAGCCATATAACCGGATCACTGCCATTATGACCATGGTCATGCCATTCACCTCCAGGTGTTAAAACTAAATCACCTTCAAACATAGGTAACTTCTCACCATCTACCACAGTATAACCACCACTACCTTCAATTATAATTCTAGCCGCAGAAGGAGTATGCCTATGCGCTGGAGCTTTTTCACCAGGTAAAAGAAGTTGCATCCCCAAATAAATTGTTGATGTTGCCTGCAGAGCACCATCACCTCTTCCAGGGTCTGAAAGAACTAGTACTCTTCTTTCTGCCTTTTCAACCGGAGTTAATTCACCAGCTTGAATTAATAAAGATCTAACTTTATCATAAGACCAAAAGCCTGACTTGGTTATTGCATTCGGTTTGCCATGAGGCAGAACGTTTCGCATCATTGGCCATAGAGGCAAAACACCCGCTTCTTTCATTTTTAAAATATATTCCTCAGGTAATTCTTCTAAGGTTCCTAGTTTTTGAGACATATTTCATACTACCAAATAAAAATACAGCCTTTGCATTTAAATAACATTTTAACATAATATATAATTTAACAACAATGTTAGAAATTATATTACATTTTCATGAAAGAGAAATCAAAACCAAACCTACTGTCACGATTAAAGCAGAAAAAATTCTAAAATGAAATGGTCTTTCTTTAAAGATTATAAGACCTATCAATGAACCAAATATTACAGACGTTTCCCTCAAAGATGAAACTATACCTAAATGAGTTGTCATTTTAACATAAATAACTATCCCATATGCTAAACATGATAATAAACCTCCAAAAAAACCATATAAAATTGTGTTTTTATCCAGTTTCAAGTTATTATTTTTAGAAATTATCCAAAACACTATGGTCCCTCCCAAACCTTCAATAATAAATAACCAACTAATATAACTTAATGCCTCACTAGTTTGTCTCACTCCTAGACCATCAAGAAGTGAGTAAATAGCTATACATAAACCAGTTAACACAGCAAAAAGAACAGCTTTATATGAAAAACTAAAAAAGAAATTATGGATTGAGAGCAAAATTATGCCTGTAGAAATCAAAATTATACCTATTATGCCTTTGCCAATAGGAAATTCACCAACCAAAATAAATGCACCTAAAGTGACTAAAATTGGCGCCATGCCTCGCATTAGAGGGTATACTTCACTCAAATCACCAAAAACATAACTTTTGTATAGAAAAAAGTAATAGCAAACATGAACTATGGCTGATGCCATAATAAATGGAAATGATTCCCAACTTGGGAATGACGAAATGGAACCTATTATTATTCCAACTATTACATGAACAAAACTATAAGCAAAAACAAATAATGCTTTCTTACCAGCTGTTTTAACCAAAGAGTTCCAAATAGCATGAATTAATGCAGCACCTAGAACCAAAAAAAATGCCGATGATGTAATCACTTTCTATTGTCTCTTTATTAGAATTTTTCTTTTGAATAACTTCAAGAGCTAGGAATTAAGCATAAAATTATTAAAAGACTTTTAACTCAAATTATAGTTTTAAATTTTCTGCGACCCACTTGTTAAAATGATGGGTTGGATTATCCATTACAGGAGAAAAATTACCTCCATTGAAAATAGGGGAATGTCTTCCCTGCTGCATACCCTCAATAATAGCTAAGTCTTCAGATTGAATACTATGCCACTGTTTATAATTTTGTTCTCTAATGGATTTGTATTTTTTGGATTTAGCAGCTTCTTCCCCCACATAATAAATATCCATATGTTCTTTAGTAAATTTATGATTTATGGGTTCAAGCCAATAAATATAGTAGTGGTCTTTATGAATTCCTAACATAATATTTGGAAATAAAGCGACATATTCTGCTATTTTCTCTTGATCTTTAGGCCAGTTTGGAAAGTTTGGGAAAGTTTCACCGTTTTCAAATCTTGGGTCGTATACAAGTGTTCCCTGACCTGCAAACCTGTTTGGCAAACCTTGAATATGATAATGATCTTTTAACTTTGAATAAGCATTTAATCCAGGATGAACCCATGGAAGATGATAACTTTCACAATAATTTTCAATAGCAAACTTCCAATTACAATTTGCTTCTAATAAAAAATATCCATTATCTGCAGCATGACAAATTAGTTTCTGATCTTCCTCGGGCCAAAATTTTGACCATCTTTTACTTAATGGTGAAATATAATCTTCAAATGGAATTTGATTATTTGAAATATTGACTAAAACCATATCAAGCCAAACAAAAGATCTAACCTCATGAAGGTTGCTGTCCTTTTTAACAAATCCCTCCGCATCATTTTTATCCATTCCACCAATATGAGGAGTTGACACAAGGTTCCCTTCAAAATCATAAGCCCAAGAATGGTAAGGGCAACGAAGGACAGATTTTAGTTTACAAGGTTCATTGAGAATTTTGTATCCTCTATGACTACAAACATTATGAAAAACTCTTATAGCATTATTTTTGTCACGCAAAATTAAAAGTGGAATTCCTAATAAATCAAATGGCATTGCATCTCCAGGATTAGGCAAAGAGCTGGCAACACCAATTGCAACCCAATTATCTTCAAATATTAATTTTCTCTCTAACTTAGTATATTCTTCATCAATATAGCATTCATTGGGAAGTCCATGAGCTTTTTCAATGGAATTGCAAACCAAATCTAATTTCTCTTTTGAAACAAATTTATAAATATTTTTCAGCATAAGAAATACCTTAATGTTATTCAGAAATCTGTAGGAGCCCCACCCTCAGAAATTCTTTTATCGACAAATGAGCGCAACTCATCTTTTATTGAGATATCCATTTTAGGAGCTTCAAACTCATTCAAAATATTTTTCCATATTTTGTTTGCTCTTTGATGTGTCCATTCCTCTCCTGCCTCATGCCAAGCTTCATAATTTCGCCAGTCAGAAAGAAAGGGAGAATAAAATGCATTTTTATACCGTTCCTGTGTATGGTCACATCCAAAAAAATGACCATTCGGCCCTACTTCATTGATTGCATCTACTGCTAAAGAGGCATGACCTGTATCAGTTATGATGGGATCAAAATATCTTTGAAATTGTTGTAAAACCTCACAATCCATAACAAATTTCTCATAACTTGCAATCAAACCTCCCTCCAGCCATCCTGCAGCATGATATACGACATTAACACCACCAGTAGCTGCTGACCACAAACTATTGAGGCTTTCCCACATGGCCTGTCCATCAGGTGCATTTGCAGCGCAAGCATTGGATGCTCTTAAAGGCAAGCCATAAAAACGAGCCATCTGCCCAGTTATTTGCGTGGCTCTAATATATTCTGGCGTTCCAAATGCAGGCGCCCCACTCTTCATGTCAACATTGGATGTGAACGTACCAAATACACAAGGTGTTCCAGGGTTTATAAATTGCAGAAGCGCAATTGCTGCCAGTCCTTCAGCTAAAGACTGAACAACCGCACCAGACATTGTAACAGGTGCCATCGCTCCAGCTAATGTGAAAGGTGTAATAAAAACAGGTTGGCCCCGTCTTGCAAATCTCATAGCACCATCGAGCATAGGATAATCATGTTTCAGTGGTGATGACGAATTTATATTGGTATAAATTCTAGGCTTTGAAAAAAACTCTTTTTCACTCAATCCAGAGGCAATCCTCGCCATCTCAAGAGCATCTTCAACTCGTTCGCTTCCTAATGAGTAAGCATGACAAACTTTATCTGTCAAAGTTAACTTCTGATAAACACATTCTAAATGTCTTATGGATGCATGAATGTCCACCGGCTCTACTGGATAGCCACCAGCCAAATGAATACAATTAAAATACTGAGTTAATTTCATAAAATCTTTAAAGCTTTCAAAATCACCAACCCTTCTGCCTCGATCCAGATCCATAACATTAGGAGGTGAAGAAACATTTACAAAAGCCATGTTCCTTCCGCCAATTTTAACTAGTCTTTCAGGATTTCTGGGAATAATATCAAATTCAGCAGGCGCCTTTGCAATCATGTCTGAAACCCATCCCCTGTCCATTCTTACGTTGTATGAGTTGTTATTAATTATACAGCCCGCTTCTTTAAGAATTGAAATGGCTTCATCGTTCAAAAACTCTATACCTATATCCTCAATAACCTGCATAGCAGCATTATCAATTGCTGACACACCTTCATCATCAATAGGCTCTACAAAGTTATCTGTATTAAAAGGAATTTTCCAATTCATTTGCTCAATAGACTTTAATGTCTTTCTGGCAGATTTTGCTGACCTACCACCCGATCTTCGTTTTAAATCTTGTTCCATATCTTGAGCATTCCATATTCCCTAATTTTTAATTTTTCGATCTACAGCAAATTTTTCAGATATTTGAGTAAATTTGCCATCTCAATCCATTGGACGACCTTCATCGATTTTGTCAATTTTTTTCGAACTTTTCACCAAATTATTATTTATATTAGGGAAATTTTCTCCAAAATATTATCATAAGAAAGCATAATACTTTTAAACCTAATTAATACATCTTAGAGCTTAAGAAGATTTTCCTTCTAATCCATCTTCTGTATCTCCTGAAGCATTTGGAATTCTCATTTCAAATATTTCTGTTACTGAAGTGTAATCATAATAACCAAGCCTTGCTAGAGGTCTGATTAACTTTAAATCCATTTTCCCTTCTTTGTTAATTACTTTATCATCTACATGTATTCTAACAACTTCTCCATAAACCACATCAACATAGCCATGATTTGAATTGCCTTTTAGACTATGGGTTGATAAATAACGGCATTCAAAATGTGCAGGACTTTCTTTAACTCTAGGACCAGGCGCGTCTAAACATTTCTCTTTTGTCACTCCAGCATGTTCAAATTCATCTTCTGAAGATGGTAATTCCATAGCCGAAATATTAACAGCATTTCTTAATTCATAAGTTGCCATATTCCAAACAAACCAACCCGTTCTTTCAGCATTTATAACTGTATGCTTTCTTTTACCTGAAGATAAATGATTGGCAGCAAACATTACCATAGGAGGATCAAATGTTAGGTTTTGCCACTGGCTAAAGGGAGCTAAATTTGGAATTCCTTTTTCTGAAACTGTAGAAATCCAGCCAATGGGACGCGGAACAGTGCAAGATTTGAAAGGAGAAAAGTTTAAAGGACATTTCTCAATACCTGGGGCATAATGCATAATTAATCCTTATAATATTCCTGGTAAATTAAGATCATTCTTTTTTGCGCTTTCAATAGCTATGTCGTAGCCTGCATCTGCATGTCGCATGACACCTGTAGCAGGATCATTCCATAAAACCCTCTCAATTCTCTGAAAAGATTCTTTAGAACCATCACAACATATGACCATACCAGCATGCTGACTAAAACCCATTCCAACTCCTCCACCATGATGAATGGAAACCCACGTTGCTCCACTCGCAGTGTTAAGTAGTGCATTTAAAAGAGGCCAATCACTGACAGCATCTGAACCATCTTTCATCGATTCTGTTTCTCTGTTTGGGCTAGCCACCGAACCACTATCAAGATGATCCCTTCCTATAACAATAGGAGCTTTTAATTCTCCATTAGCAACCATTTCATTAAAAGCCAAACCTAATTTGTGCCTTTGACCTAATCCAACCCAACAAATTCTTGCTGGCAATCCTTGAAACTTAATTCTTTTACGAGCCATATCTAGCCAATTATGTAAGTGTTTGTCATCAGGAATTATCTCTTTAACTTTTTCATCAGTTTTGTAAATATCTTCTGGATCTCCTGACAAAGCACACCATCGAAATGGACCAATCCCTTTGCAAAATAGAGGTCGAATATATGCTGGCACGAAACCAGGGAAAGAAAATGCATTTTTCAGACCTTCATCCAAGGCAACCTGGCGAATATTATTTCCATAATCTATTGTAGGGATACCCAAATTCCAAAATTTTACCATTGCAGCAACATGTTTTTTCATTGATGATCTTGCTGCCTTTTCCACCTCTTTTGGATGTGTTTCTTTTTTGGCTCTCCATTCACTTATTGACCAGCCTTCA
>MDSZ01168171.1_pt1 | contig 17247 bp, 20 predicted proteins | sample 811201 | NCBI WGS metagenome assembly MDSZ01 (sample SAMN05326647, study PRJNA326480) | marine metagenome | isolation source: seawater | place: Indian Ocean: North | collected 2010
ACTCAAACACCAAATCAAACACCAACTCAAATACCAAATCAAACACCAACTCAAACACCAAATCAAACACCAACTCAAACTCCAGCACAATCATCTAATAAACCAACATCTAAAAGTTACAAAGACAGATATTATGAATATTGCACTAAACAATCAAAAGATACTCCATCAAATGACACTCTGCCAAATGAAACGCCACCTAATGACATTCCACCACGTTTATTAACACCACCCGATGAAGAATCTACTCCAAAAGAGTCCAATACCGAATCAGAAGAACCTGTACCACCAGATAGTGAAGAAGATAATGTCGAATCATTTACAAATTATGCACCCATGTATAGTGATATTAATCATATAAGTAACCAATACCAACGTGTTTCATATCCAAAATGTAATCATACATTACCTCCGTCCAACGCAAGAGCACGCCATCCAGTAAAAAACAGATGTAACAATGTTAAAAAAAGTTATCATTTAGTTTATGGACCATATTAATTAAATTTACTAATAAAATGTTATTTTTTTATTAGTGTATTTAACAACAACTACTACTTTTTCCTCCTTGCTGTTCAATATCAACTAAATATTCTTCATTAGAAGAACACTCCATGCTTTCTCTTTTTTTCTGAATTGATTCAATTTTTGTGTTCATACATTCACTAAACATTTCATTTATACCAATATCTTCAAGCGAAGATGTTTCAAAATAATAATACCCATCATTATTTATAGCATTTCTTATTGTTTCTTCTACCATATCTGGATGTCTATTATCAACTTTTGTACCAACAATTGCAATAATTTGTTCTCTATTATCACTATTTTTTTTAATTTGTGAATTCCAATAATTATAGTTTGTAATTAGTGTATTTATGTTATTGTTGGAAAGATCAAAACAAATAAAAACAATATCAGCATTTCTATAGTACATTGGCATCAGACCTCTATATTTTTCTTGTCCTGCAGTATCCCATACATCTAATTTATAAGTTTTACCATCTCTTACATAATTCTTGTTACAAAAAGAGCATCCTATAGTTGATTCACAGAATTGAAAAAATTTATCATAGAAATATCTATTAATTATTGACGTCTTACCTACATTTGCTTCACCAAGTACAACGCATTTGATATGAAGTTTTTCTGTCATTATTATAATTTAATAATTAATTTTTAAATATTTTTTTTAAAAATTAAGTTACACTTTATTCCAATCATCTGATTCCTCCCAATTGGATTCATATTTGTCACAAACACCCATCAATTTAAATCTATATTTAGGTACAAGTTTATCTTTATTTTTTGTTAAGTTATAACATTTTTCCATAAAATTATGTTTAAATGATTCTTTATCATGTTTTTCTAAATCTTCACCACAATTATCAATAATACTGACAATTGCATCAATATATTTACCAACATATTCAGGTGGTGCTGCTTCAGTGTATGATATTAATTTTTCATAGTAAGAAAGCACAATTTCATATGTAACTATATCATGTTTATATAAATTCGCAATAAATATAAATCCACCTACAATGCGGGCCTTAGATTTAATAACTTCACATAACTGTTCATAGTCATCGGTATCAATAGTTTCAGTAACATTATTATGTGTTTTATTAAAAAAATCATTACATTTAGATATAATTGCTTCTCTTATTTCATTATATATACCACTTAAATCATGTATAACATTTGCGTATAGATTACTATATATATTTTCTGTAATAGCCTTATCAAAAATTAAATCAGTAAGTTCAAGTTTTAAACTATCATCTATTTCCTTAAATAAATCTTTTATGATAGTTATAATTTGGGGATAATTAACATTACTTAGTTTATTAAGGTTAGAAACAAGTAAATTTTTATGTCTATCTGTGTCATTTTCACCATTATTTAATCTTTCATCTCGCCATTTATCCGCCACTGAAATTTTATATTTTAATCTTATTGGACTCCGCCGTCTAATGAATTTATTATTTTTTTTGATTTCAAGTAAGTTATTTTGTATATCTTCATCCAAAATAGCATTAAAATCAGAAGATAATTTTTTGATAAATTCAATATCATAAACTATAATATCTGTTTCCGCCATATTACATTCATAATTAAAGTTATTTTTAAGTAATGAAAAAAAAATATAATTATATGCAACCACATGATTAAATAAAAAATATGCATATATACCTATAAATATTTGATTTATTAAATAACCTCCTTTAGAATAAATTAATAAAAATCTATTATGTCTATATCATGATGTGAATTATTTTAATTTATTTTTACATATTCATTAAGAGGTGTATTTGTACTTAAACAAATAATTGAATCCAATGGAAGTTTACAAATAATAATTGGTCCTGATTTACAAATTATACCCTCATTTATAGTTTTAAATCTAATAAATGTTTTATCATAATTTAAGATATTATTGATACCAGATAAATTCATTGCAACACTATGTGAGCATGATACAATTATAGATTGGTATGGGAAACAAATATTTACAAAATTACAAGATAAATGAATAACATCATCATATATTTTCTCACATTTAAACTCGTATTTATGTATATAAAATCTATATTTTTGCTCAAAATGACCATTTAAAAATTTAATAAGAATATCTGTATTAATACCCTCTATGTATGTATGATTTTTAAGTTTCTTAAGTTCTTGAAGACAATTATTTAAACAACTATCAACAACAGTATTATCGGAATCCATTGTTAATATTTGATAATATGTGATAATTTATCAAATTTTAAATTATGTATGAAAATTTATATTTAGATTACATTGGGAATGTAACGTGGATTATCTAACTTATATAGTTTAACATTAAACTGCGAATCATATCCATCAATAGAAACTGAATTGCCATCATACAATTCAGGTATACCATGACGATCCATTGAATTTCTTCCTTGAGAATTTATACCCAGTTTAACACTCTGATATCCATCTGAATTAGTATAATAATTCCATTCTCTTGAACGTGGATACATTTGTTGTCCAAATAATGGAAGTTTAACTTGATTGTTACCTTCGCCGTCACTTTGAATCAGTAGTCCAACTTGTTGATATCCAGAAGCTTCGCCTCTTGTTGGTATGTTGATTGGTACCGTTGGCATGGTATATGGACTTGAACGAGCAGGTGGTTGCAATGCATTATCTAATCTATCCTTAAAAACACTTGTTGCTGTTTCTTTATTATCCGACAAAGTGAGAGTGTAATTATGAATTTTCTCATCATATTTGTTTTTATTATCACGTATTTCATGTTTTAAGGAATCAATTTTATCATTAGTTTTACCTATGTAATGTGAAACAAATACAATTCCACCAACTATAAGTAGCAAAAATGTATTTTTATCAAAGCATATAGAATTAACAGGACATACCTCCATCTTATAATATATAACTACATTATAAGATACTTAAGAATTAACAAATTTTTAAAATCTGGAATAATTTTTGAAATGCTCATGATCATGATGTTCGTCATGTTCGTGTTCATGAGTATGCTCATAAATTTGATTTTTTTTAGGTTTTAATTTAGAAAATTTTTTAAGTTTCATATTCTGTATTTTATCTAAATCAAGTTCAGGAAGAATATAGTTATCTTTTGTTGAACTTTTATCAGGTATCCTGTTTGTTGGAATTTTTATATCTCCTATTTTAATTTTTTTTTGTAACTTACCTAAAATTGGAGCTACTTCATTGGTAAATATATTACTTAATTTATCAATATCTTTTTTAGATAAATTACTTACTATTTTATCTAAAACATGGCCTGTTTCTGAAACTCTGTTAAGATTTTTATAATAATTCAAGTCAACATTTTTTTTATATACATTACCTATTTTTTCATCTATAAAATTACTGGTTTTATCGGGGTCATTAACAATATCATCTAAATTAACGCTTGTATCTTCAAATGTTTCCAAAAATTTATGGTTACAGTAGTAATACAACACTATAATAGCCAATATCAAAAGAAACACAATCATTTATATTATATTTATATTTTTAAGTGTATTCTGTAAATATTTTAAAATTAATATCGTCTTTTATTTTAGTTATGATATGTGGATATAAATTATTAAAATATTTATTCTCATTATTTTATATTGCTAACTTTTATATATTACTTTTGCAAGAAAATATGCTTGAAAATACATTGAATTTTATAGGTATTATTGTTTCGCTTATTATAATTCTAATTAAAAATAATAAGATATTGCATTATACGCACATAACATTCATAGGCTTACTTTTGTGGATGACACTTATTGGAACATCAAAATATAATCTTATACTTTATAATATTGTTATTTTGACAGTACTGGCTACAAGATTCAAATATAAAAAATGTTTATTAAAATCATTACACAATAAATTACCAAAATCGTATAATAATATTTTTAGATACACGCACAAAAATGTTATCAGCACGGATCTATTATGCATACTACTTTCATTTATTATCACTTTAAAAATATTTTATTTATATTTGTTATAAAGTTATCAAAAAAAATTACAAGTAATACTAATTAACTTATTTTTCATTGGTAGAAATAATACTCCAAAAATCACTACACATATTTTTATCAGTTATAAACGCATATGGCATGTAAAAATATCCGTTGTCACCCCAATTAACACCCCAAGAATTACGTACTATAATTACTTTTTTATCGTCGTTATATCCAACCGCCATAACTGCATGACCCCCTAAAACTTTTTCATTAAGGTTTGGCATTTCCATGATACCAGTTTTAGCTATTTGATCTGATTCAAAGCTTTCATAAACACTAAAGCCAAATACTATAGGATTTCCTGAAGCTAAACATGATTTTAAATGTTCAATATCTTGTTCAACTCTATGGTATTTTATAATCTTGTGATTAAGAGCGTCTTCATAACATTTTTCACTGGGTTGTTGAGTAAACTGTTCAATATCATAAGGCAATTCATTTTCAGAACAAACACCTTGTTTATGAAGTGATTTTATACCATCTCGTATTTGAGCACCAGAATCAAAATTTACGGTATTTTCTATATTTCTTTCATTATAGTAAATAAATAGCCGCGAAGGGGTAAATGTATTATTAATATTACGTTGTATTTCATTGAATTCATATGCTGCAGCAAGAGCATTGGCTGTACAACTGCCCAATTTTCCCTGGTTATATATTCCAGGACATTTATCCCGTAAGTCAACACATAATTGATCATTTTTAAGATTTGGAACTAAATAGATATCTCGTTGGTCAGGTATATCGCGGACCCAGCCGTATTTTTTATTTACTAATGGTGACGACAAATAATTTCCCATTTAATATAATACTTAAATATCTTTATATTTAAATCTTATAATTTAATTATTAGAATTTTAGTTTAGTATTCATGTTTTTCATGTTATCACTTCCAAAATAATTTTGGAATGTTGCCATAATTTCTCGTCCATTTTCAAGTGTGGGACCCATATCTTTTAAAGTCTCTATAAGTTGTTTTTGAACTGATAATAATTCTTTAGTGTCTTTTTTTAACTGTGATGTTTCTTTTTTTCCAAGCGATTTCATATTTTCAATAAAACTTGTTTTACCATCAATTTCAAAATGTTCATTGTCGTCAGGTTCGGTATCAACCAGATTATCTATATCTTCTTTTCTTTTTTTATTGTGTTTTCTTTTTTTCTTGGATTTTCCGGATTTAAAATTTTCTACATTTACATTTTTACTAACTGATGTTAAAGAAGTAAATATAGCTCCAAGTATAAGACCAACAGATACTGATGTTACCATATTTTTTGTAACAGAATATCCTACCGCAATTGTTAGAATTATCATACCAAGACTTTCTTGTTGAATTTTTGGTAAACTAAGCATAAACGAAACACATGCAAGAATAATTAAACCTATTTTATTAGAACTCATTATAATATAGTTTTAGAAAATTATACAAGATAATTAGTTCCAAAAAATAAAATAGATGTCATAATTGCAAGAATTAAGGTTTGTATTTGGTCATAAAAAACGTTATTTTTAATAAATTCTGGTATAAATTTTCTCATCATATTAAGGAATAAAGGATTAAAAACAATAAAACTTACGCACAATACTATAACTGGTTTTTTGAGTAAATTAACAATATTTATTGTACTGTTTTCAGAGGAATCATATTCTACATCCATCATTGGTGGTAATTCATTTGTTTTCATTTCGTGATTTATAGCTGCTTCATTAGTTGGTAAAGATGCTCTTTCTACAGTTTCATTTTGCATCTGGTTATTCTGAGGTTCACTTATTTCTCTGTTTTCTACTCCATTATCAGAATCTTGATTGAGCTCATTAAGTATAGCATCTACAAGATTATCATCATCGCCATTCATTTCAGGTTTGTTATCAGAGTTTTCATCAATCTGAGGAACAGTTGACATATATATTACTATATCAAATGTTTATTATAATTGAAACGAATTATTTTTTTTTACATGTTGTATTAACAGCAGAATATTTATAGCACTTATCATCAAATTCATAAATTTTATTATGCATTTCTTCAGGTTTTGGTCCTTTTATTATAATACAATTTCTTCCTTTACAGGCTTTTCTAAACAATGCTGACAATCCAAGACCCCAGATAATAGATAATATAATTTTTCCTTCAGATGTGGATGTAAATTTTTGTAACATTATTATAATATTATAATATAAATTTAATATGATAATATTATCTCAAATTGAGTGTTCTAAATTTTTTTGTAAATAGGTGCAAAATCTTTGCCAGGAGAACCAAAATAATCGGAATAATTAAATGGGCCATTTATTATTTTCCATCTTGTAAGATAATAAGATACAATACATACTGACATAATTACAAGTGTTATAATTGAATTTCTTTTCAGAACCTTTTTATCTTTATTTTTGTCACTTTCGTGTTTAGCATTTAGTAAATAAATTATTGGTATGGCGAGTAATGGAAGTAAAAGTTTATCATACTTAACGTCACTTGACGTAAGTGATAATTTAAACCTAGATAAAATTTTTAATATACCACTATCAACTAAATGTTTAACAAAAATAACACTACCAACTAATAATAACCAACTATAAGTCAAAAGTTTTGTATTTTCAATACTTAACATTTATTATAATATCACATATTTTTTCTTTGTATTGGTATTTGATTTATTTTATTTTTAGTTGGACATTTAACTTCTTGTGTTTTAAATTTATAACAATTATCAGAATCATCCTCAAAAATAAGATCATCAGCGTTCTCAGGAGTAGGATATTTGATAATAACTTCGGGCGTTGGAGTACTGCAATAAACAATAAATAATCCAACAGCTAATGATAAAAAAAACCATTTTGCATCAATATGTTTAAACATTTAATATATTAATACAAAATTTATTTATAGATAAATAGAAACATTATCAAATCAGGTTTTACGGTTTTTAATACTACATTATTTTTTGTTTATATTTCCATTCATAAAAACTATCATCCAAAAACACATCACCCCTATAAAAATATTCATTATTTTCAAGATTATATTCGTCAATACATTCATTTTTTATTGTAAAATATTCTAAAGCGTTTAAATCTTCTTTAAACTCCTTTACGCAATTAGATAAGTTTTTTTCTCTATTTTCAGTACTATATTTCATACGATATTTTTCAAAATTTAAGTTTGGATCCGTTAAAAATTTATCTAATTCTTCAGGTGGAATATAGTAATTGATATCATTATCAATTGATTGAAGAAATTCAAGACGTTTTTCTCTTAAAGTTTTCATGTATTAATTTAATAAAATAAATATATATATATCAAATTTATTTATTTTACCTTTATTGAAGTATAAAATTTATTTTGTTACGTATTGTTCCCTCTGAATCAGTTTTAATTTGAAGATTACCAAGTAAATTGGATCTATTAGACGGTTCCAGATAAATATTATTGTTTAATATATCTTTGAAGTATTCTTGTGTATTTATTTCTGGAAATTTATCTTTTATATCTGCCTCTTCAATATCTTCGTACTTATCTTCAAATAATGTTACTATTTCTTCATCATTTGTATCATCGTCGTATGTAAAATATGAAATTGTTTTATTATTATTTAATAATCCTAATGGATATACATCATCTCCTATAAATTCAAATATTACTTCATAATTGATACCTTCTAAATCTATATTAACAGTATAGTACGTTAATTTACTAAAGGTATCATCAAGCAATGGATCTAATTTATTTCTTAAACCTACATAATGGTAATTTGAATAATAACCAAGTTCAATAAGCGATGGTTCTTTATCTGAGTTATATTCTTTTCCTTCCGTAAAGACTGCTCTATTATGTTTGGATTCTATTAAATATTGTTCACCAGTGTTAGAATAAATTCTAATGTCAACGTTATACAATGCACTTGCTAATCTGAGTTCAGTATTTGAAATCCAACTACCATCTTTATCAAATATATTTCTAATTTTACTGTAATAATCTTCCCGTATACCTTTATTAAATGCTGTATTACCATGTTTAAAGTCATCCGGATAATCTGTAAAAATAACCTGTTTAAGTACCTCTATTTCTTCTTTTTCACTCTTCTCTAATGTAAAATTTTGTAAAAATTTATCAGCAATATCAACACGTGATTTCTTCATAGCATCATAAAGTATAGGTTTCAAATCAACTTCTTTTGTAATTGAAACATTAATCTGTTTTTTATTTGTCGGATATTCTGGTAAATCATCAGTATACAATGTTGAATCATTATTCATTGGAACTATATTATTACAATTCATCATTTCTACTATTGCATGATATCCACAATCACCACTTGGAGGAACATTTAGTATGGATTTATTAAGATCTTCTGTAACTGTTAATAGTTGAGATAATTTAGTAATCAATTCAGGTTCTTCCTCCAAAGACATCTTAGATACCTCTTTATTGACTGCCAGTTCTAAACTTTTTGGACTTAGTTTACTGGAATTTAAACCCAAACTTTCCGCATGACTGCGTAATTGTGATAAAGGTGATTGAGATGATAAACTTTTTGAGGAAGAAATTTTTTGAGATCTATCACTTGATTTACTTGCTGATTTTATTTCAGACTCGCTTCCTGGTGATTGGAGTGCCCTATCAGTAGTAATTTTTTCCAATATATCCATATCTACTAACTTATTATTTCTGATTAAATATCTTACATACATAAGTGGATATTCTGGCAAATAAACTCCTGTACGGGCATTACCACCACGTGGATGAATAAGTAGTGCATTCTTTGTAGCTAAAAGCAAATTTTTTAGTTCTTCATTCTGTGTAAATTTATGATATAAACCAACAACAAGTATATAATTACGCAACAACATATTAGTGTAATCATCTACAGGTCTATCTGATATAATTTTATTTATTTGAAAAAACCAATTATATCTATGCTTTAATCCACACAATTTGCCGCCATTTTTTTTTGCTACTTTGCCATCACTACGACCCCAACATTGAGGATTACTACAATTATAAGTAAAATTATCTGCATGATTATCATATTGTTTTTTCTTTTCTCCACTGTAACCTGGTATTTCCCAAAATTTCATGAAATGAAAAAAATGCTCTACAGATGCAAATTGTTTACCAATAATATCAATTGGTTTATCACATATCCAAAAGTTAGATAATTTTTTACGCCAATCTTCTATTATGTAAAGGTCATCATAATTTTCTTTTGTTTTAAGTGTTTCTCTTGCACCTTTTCCTGGCTTTGGATTTCTTGCAGATTTAGAATAAAACATAAATACATCACCTTCATCTTCATATAATAATGTTGCATCAACAAAGAAATTCTCAACTTCTTCATCATCATCATCTACCATAGCTTTTTTATTTTGTAACTTTTTTACATTAATTTTAACAGGTTTTTGTTCTTTTTTCATAAATCCATAGTTAATAGTCTTCTTTTGTAATGTAATGGATTTATTGGGAGTATTATTAATTATTTCTATGTCACCATCTCTGTTTTTTGATACCATGATACCTATTTTACTAAGTTGTTCATTGTAAACATCAATTGGAACCTCACATAATTCGGGATTAAGTTTACTTTTTTTAAGTAAATTATGTATGCCCTCTATTGCTAAAATATGTGCTCTATCTATATCCAATGTACTATCATTATCTAACTGTATTTTAATTGTTTCTTTTTTTTCATCGTTTTCAACAATCATGCCAATAAAATTATTCTCCTTATCATCTAAATCAGCATCTGAATGAATTATAACAAGATCACCATTGTACATATCTCTATTTTGATGTAAAATACGATCTAATTTATGAAAATTTAATAGATTTTTATTGGAATTGTCTGTTAAAAACGATATAGATTCCCACAAAATATTAATATTATCAATATTTAATCTATTAATATAGTCGGTATGTTTTTGAATGTAATCACTTAAATATTTATTAAGTATGTTTAATTCAATAGTTAAATCAGATAACTTAGATTTTTTTTTATTGAATGATTCTTCAAGTACAACAATATCTTCATCTACCTGATTTTTTTTATCATTAAATTGTTCTTTGGAAATAATATTATTATCCATTTTAATGCTATTAATTGCAGAGTCACGACGCAAAACTTCAATTGCATTTTGTGTCTGAAGCTTAAATAAGGATACATTATATTTTGAAATTTCCTCTTTTATGGACTTTATTTTTTGAACAACATTAATACTTTGCCCTATAAAAATAGATTTACTATACATAATTTTACCACTTTCATCATCTACAACTTCAAGTACATATTTTCCATCTCCTTCTTTAAATCTTAGTGGATAATTTGTTACAAATTTGGAATTATCCTGTGAATTATTAATGTTAGTTATAAATTTTTTAGATTCATTAGCCTTTGTAAGAAATTCTCTATATCTTTTTTTAATATCCAATAACTCAGTCAAATCTCGAGTTAGTTTAACTTCATTATTAATGTTACTATTGTGATAATTTTGCTTAATAACATAATCGTTTATTTTTAGAGACATTATATATATATATTGTTTAAAAAACTTTAATATTATAAGTTTATTTAATTTTTGCTAATATTTTATTGGTATAATTATGTGTAAATAGGGGTTATAAACAAGATGATAATACTATATAAATTTAACGTAAGCAATATCAATATTTTTACTTAGAAGCTATTTTTCAGTAAAAATATTGTGGTATCTCATATTAGATGTCATTGAGCTATGAATATATACCTAAATTATAGGTCAAATAATAAAAAAATTGCAATAGTAAGAATAAATCCTAAAAATATATCAATAGTGTAGTGACTTTTTGTAATTACCAATAATAAGGCCATTATAATATGCAAAAAACTAACTAATTTAAATTCATTAGTATCAATCAGATGATGTTTGTAAAAACTTAAAATTATTATTAGAATGATAGAAGTATGACCACTAAATATATAATCGCATGAATGTCCCTTGGTAAACCGTTCTAATAAATTCTTTGGATTATTTTTATCGGTTAATTTTGGTAAAATAGTTATTTGGATAGTTAACGCCCTAATTAATAGAATTATGGAAATATATTTGAATATGGTGTTCCCTACACTTTTAATTTTGCTTCTGTCTTCACCTACTTTATATCTGTTTAAATATATATATTTCGAGAGTAAATATGCTAATATTATTACTGCAATGAAATCTGTTAAACAACGATATTTGCTATAATCACCAATATTAGAAATAATAACATCATATACACTACCAGGACTACTTGTAATTTTACTATGTTGTTTAAATAAATTATTAGTAGATAGTGTGTGAAGAATATATGGTATTATAAATAAATAATTAGGTATTTTATTAATGCTAAGATCAATGTTACTTCGTATTTCTTTAAAATCCATTATGTCTGCTTATATTATTAAACATAAAATAATTTTATTTTCAAATATTCTCAATTAAATTCTTTAAAAAACTCAAGTGTGCGAACCTTACATTATTTTTGGTGAATATTTCTTCCTTATCATCATCTAAAGTATCAAGTATGTTATACACTGTTGATTTATCAATATTTATTTTTTTATTTGCTTTTTCATTTATCTCATCTAAAGCAATACTATATTGAATATCATCTTCTTTATCATATGAATAACTGGTTAACTCTTTATCAACTTTTTTTGATAGTTGTTCTGCTTTTGAATCTGATTCTGATTCTGATTTTGATTCTGATTCTGAACTTGTTGTTGATTTTGGCGAAAATGGTTCTGCATCTGAAGCCAATGACGTATCTTCAAACAATTCTTTTATCAGGGGCGATTCTTTTTTTTGTTCAGTAGATTTATCTTCAGGAGATGGAGTAGTTTTGTCTTTTCTTTTCTCTTTTGGTTTATCTTCAGAAGATGATTCAACTGCCTCTTCTTTTTCCTCCTTTTCTTTTTCTTCATCTACGTTTTCTTCTTTGGGTTTATCTTCAGAAGATGATTCAACTGCCTCTTCTTTTTCCTCCTTTTCTTTTTCTTCATATACGTTTTCTTCTTTTGGTTTATCTTCAAAAGATGATTCAACTTGTTCTTCTTCTATATCTTTTTCCTCCTCTTCTTCCTCAATGTTTTCTTCATTTGGTTTATCTTCAGAAGATGATTCAACTTGTTCTTCTTCTATATCTTTTTCTTCCTCTTTTTCTTCCTCTTTTTCTTCCTCTTCTTCTTCTACGTTTTCTTCTTTTGGTTTATCTTCAGAAGATGATTCAGCTTGTTCTTCTTCTATATCTTCTTTTTTATCATCTTGTGTTTTGACTTCGGGAGAAGCTTCAGTTTCATGTTCATCACTGGATTTTTGAGCCTCTGTATCAGATAAGTCTTGTTCCGGACTATTTTCTGAATCAGATTCTGATTCTGATTCTAAATTAGGTCTACTGAGGCAATGATTATCATCTTCACATTCAGTAATAACAATATCATTATTTATTCTATCTACCGTTTTCCCTGTTTTATTTGTTAATCTTTCAAAGAAATCTTCACCACTTTCAACTACATCTTGACCTTTTGCATCAAGATAATAAATTTCCGAATTGTTTGTAATTGGAAAATCATCATATGTATAATATGTAATGTTTGGATTTTCACCTTGAATAAAAAAACAAACACAACTATCTTCTTCTGTACCAAGATCATCCTTTAATTTACCATATTTTGGATTTACTAATATGTCATATATCTCTTCAGATACAGGATTTTTTTCATCGTTAAGATTACCAATTTTAATGTACTTATCATCTTCATCATATACAAAGTTTTGTACTTTTCTGAAAACATCTAATGTATCGAAATCTACTGCATAAAATCCATTTAATTCAAAATCTTTTTCTGATACTTCAATTAATTTCCACTGTCTACCTTCAAAATATTTTGCCGACACCGGTAAATTTTTAGTTTTACGATTTTTACGTTTATGAAGACCCTTTTTATAGTCTTGCCAGTATTTATCAACCAAATTACCTTTTAAGCTACCTTTATCCATTCTTTCTTTTAAATCTCTCTTAAAACGATTACTATAAAGTTCATTATTCTTTTTAAGTCTTGGACCATATACTTTTTTGCTTTTTCTTCTACCTTTATTATCAGGTGTAGAAAGGTCATCGTCTTCTGGATCAACATCTGATTTATGATATGAAGCCCCACGTGAAACACCAGATATTACACCCTGTGTAGTTTCCATTTCAAAAGTTTCTCCTTCAGGAAAGTAATCTACTCCTACCATGTCAAAAGTTCGCGGACCCTCATCAAGCATATATTTTTCTGATCCTGGTTCATCAGGAACTAAGACTTTTGAATCTTTTTTTTGATACATCATGTCCATAAGTTTAGCTCTTCTCCTTCCAGCTACTGTTTTATTTCTTTTATCATAGTATTCATTGAAGCGTTTTTTTGCTTGTTCAAGTGTAATCTTTCCCACTCTTCGCTTAGCCATTATTATAATAATGAGATTAAATTATCTTATTTAATTCCTTTTGTTTTTCAATTTCTAAATTGCTTTTTTCTAATATGTAATTTAATGTACTCATTGTATTTTCTTTTTTTTGTTCTTTTGTATATGGCGACTTTGAAATATAAATAATAAACATAATAAACACAATGAAAGCTAGTATAAGAACATTAATCAGTAAACTATTATTACTAAAATGATATTTTTTAATATCGTTATTGATAGAATACATATCAATCAAATTAGGTTGCATATTTATATAAAAAAAACAAAATAATAGTATTTAAAAGCACAAATTATGTGGAATAAACTTAAAATTTATACAAAAAAAATCAGCAAATATAATACCGCATTTATGCTGGATTCTAAATTAAAAAATATAATTAATTTAAACTATAATAATAAAATTTTATTGCCATTTCAATTAATTAATCACAAAAAATTATTTACATATGAACTGGAATACAATAAATCAGACATGAGTCTATATTTACTAATAAATATTGCTAATTTATGCAAATATTTAGACTGCAACATAAAGATTCCTTGTAAAAATAAATTATTTAGAATTTTAAGGCAAAGTATTAAATACAATAAAACCAATGATAGTTTAATATTCAGATCTATAAATGTAAATAATTTACTTAAAACAACAAACATTATACGCTACAATTCAATTAATAATTTAATAATAAACAACATTGTATTTGACTTGAACGAAGAGATAATTGATAAATCCAATTGTAAATATTTTAATATGTTAGTTACAGATTTATATTTTTACTATGGAACAATTGAAGATATTAGTTTACATGGTAATAAAGTATGTATTATATCAAGTGATAAACGATATGGTTCAAGAATTAATATGACTAATTATAGAAATTTTCCTCAAATTGTTAATCAAGATTATATAGTGATTGATAGTATTTTTTTTAGCAACAAATTATTTGCTGATTCAGAATTATTTAATAAATTAAAGAGTTATAGCATTATAATTCCTGACCCTGATTTTAAATTACTAAACAAATATCCTCTCAAGAATATCAAAACTACTAAAACAATTATTTTAAGTAAAATAGGTGACGATATTATTCATAAAATAAAAATTTATTTACGAAATTACTATGAAATAAACAATAAAAATATTGAATTAATGGTGTGTTACATGAATAATTTACACTATGATTTTTATAAAAAAATACAAGACCTGTCTCAAATAAAAATTAAAAATTTTAATATTAATCAAAATATTAGTTTATGTATTAATGATGCACTTATTGAAGATACACTTTGTGCTATAAATTATACTCAAATTAGTGACAGTTCACATTATATTTTTAACTGTAAACACAAATTTATGATAGATGATATAAAGATATTTACTAATCAGTATAAAAGATGTCCTTGTTGTCAGTTAGATATAACAGATATTAAATATAAAATACAAAGTAAAACCATTTTAGAAGATTTATTTAGCAAAGATTTTTCATTAAATTATAATAAATATTCACATCATTACATAATGAATTACAACTTTACTGATGTGAAACAATGTATTAAACAATTCTTTAAAAATATATATTTTGTAGATAAATTATCTGAAATTAGAAAAAATAGTTGCATATACATCGTTGATTACAAAAATGAACCTATATCTTTATTAAATAATATATTTGAAATAAGGGACATTAGTAATATTACTGACTTAGTTTCTTTAAACATATAATTACGTTATTAAATAATTATATATTTACACATATATACTAATGAGTCCTATTATAATGGGAAAAATTGTTTATTATATTCTAATATTTGTTACACTTTTGATTATTTACAATTTCAAAAGCATATGGATATTAGTAATATTTAAAATATTTGATTATATAAATTTACCTGTAAAGCTGGTTAAATCAATACAAAAATCGGTTAAACAAGACCTGAATGATTATTTTGAATTAAATAAAACAGTAATAGCTAAGAATAGTATTTTTATTTTATTTCCACATGGTCCTACAATATTTCCAGCAGTTTTATTGTCATTACTCTGTAATTTAGAAGATAATTATCCATTAATTATGGTATCAAAATGGATTCATCTTATTCCTGGAAGTAATATGTTTACAAAGATTTTTGCCAATACAATTACTAATGAAAAAGGTAATCTTAAACTTGCCATACAACAAAATACATATCCTTTTATTTTTTATCCAGGAGGTATAAATGAATGTCTTGATAACAATACTTATTCAACAGCTAAAAAATATCAAAATATTTCAGTAAAATTACTTAAATTATTATTAAGGTCTAAAAGAAATATTCATGTCGTTAATATTCAAAATGAAACAGAGTGTTATTATCATAACAGATTTGTAAGTAAATTTTATAAATGGATTAATAAATATGTAGAAATTGGTACACCTATACCTTTGCCAAATAGAACTGGTGCAAAATTAAAAATTAAAGTATCGCCGCCTATAAATACAAATAATCTAACAGATATTAATCAATTAAAAAATTTGATAGTAAAAAATCTCTAACTCTATATAAATGAACATACCAGTTGTAAGTTATATGGGTTTAACTGTAATTTATGTTACTATATCAGTATTATTTGTTAATCATGTTTTAATTAAAAATCTGAATTTATCTGATAATTTACCCGAAGTTTTTCAGGGTGCCTTATTTTTTTTTATTCTTTTTTCACTATGGGGATACTATGTTTGTGTAAATTCAAGTTATGATAAGTGTCAAAAAAAAGACCATGTTAAGTCAATTTTAAATGGTACAGTAATTGCTTTTGTTGGTGTGGCTGCTTATATCTTTGTATTTTTTATGGAGTTTTTACAAGCCCCATTTATAGAATTATTTGGAAATAATTACGGCAGTGATATAGCCGAGATATTCTTTATTACTCTTAATTTATTGGTTGCAGTTATTAGTAAATACTTCAATATAGCGAAAGAAGTATGTACAACTAATATAAACGATATTACCAAAAATTTCGAAGAATTAGACATATTTTTAGATTCAAGACCATGCGAAGAAGGTTCCGACTCTAATAAATGCGCCGATATTGATAAAGCCGCCAAATGTGATAGCACAAGCGCAAGCACAGGCGCAGGCACAGGCACAGGCACAGGCACAGGCACACGCACAGGCACAGGCACAGGCACAGGCACAAATACTCCTTCTGTTTAATTATTTAAATATATATGTC
>MDSZ01255807.1_pt1 | contig 17246 bp, 13 predicted proteins | sample 811201 | NCBI WGS metagenome assembly MDSZ01 (sample SAMN05326647, study PRJNA326480) | marine metagenome | isolation source: seawater | place: Indian Ocean: North | collected 2010
GCTAGACCTTGGGAGTTAAAAAAAACTGAAAGCATAGATGTAATGGATGCAGTTGGATCAAATATAAGAGTAGATACCTATGGCTGGGAAGTAAAAAGAATTTTACCCAGATTAAATAACGAGATCAACGAAGAGTGGATATCTGATAAAACAAGATATGCATGTGATGGTTTATCGAAACAAAGATTAGACACTCCATATATTAATAAAGATGGAAAATTAACAAAATCTTCTTGGGATGAGGCAATAGATTTAATTGTTAAAAAGATTCAAAATACAAAACCAGAAAAGATTGCTGGGCACATCGGTGATTTATCAAGTTTAGAAAGCATTTATTCTTTTAAAAAACTTTTGACTTCAATAGGCAGTAAAAATTTTGAATTCAGAGAAAAAAAAATATACTTAAATCCCTCTGAAAAGATTAATTATCTTTTTAATTCGACAATTCAAGGTATAGAAGATGCTGATTTAATTTTATTAATCGGTTGCAATCCACGCCATGAGGCTACTATGGTCAACGCAAGAATAAGAAAAACTTATGTAAAAAGAAAAACCCCAATTTTTTCAATTGGTAACCCTGGAGACTTAACTTACAAATATACCTTAATAGGTGAAAAAACAGATGATTTAAAAGATGTATTAGAGGGAAATCACGCTTTCTCAAAAATACTGAAATCAGCAAAAAAACCAGTCGTTATTATCGGTGAGTCAGCCTTAGAGCTTAATACTGGGGCTTATATTTTTGAAGAAACAAAAAACTTTTTAAAGAAAAATAATTTTATAAATGAATCTTGGAATGCTTTAAATATATTATCAAAAAACGCTTCATCAATAGGAGCTATAGATTTAGGATTTTTCAATATCCAAAATAAAAATAATTTTAACTTTTTTGATAATTTGAATGATAACAATTTTGATCTTATTTATTTATTAGGTTCAGATAATTTAAATGTCAAAAAAAATAATTCATTTATTATTTATCAAGGAAGCCATGGAGATAGAGGAGCTGAAATTGCAGATGTTATATTACCTAGTCCTGCTTATACAGAACAAAATGGACTTTATATAAATATAGAGGGAAGAGTTCAAGAATGTAGAAAAGCATCTTACCCAACAGGTAGTGCATTAGAAGATTGGAAAATTTTTAATTTAATAAATGAAAAAATAAAAAAGAATAAAATCTTTAGAAATTATCAAGTTCTTAGAGAAAGTATACTTAAAGAAATAATAAATTTTTCACAATTGGATTTATTACCAATAAAAGAATTTAAGGATGTGAAAAAAAAAGAAACCAATTTTATAAGTGAAAAAGTTGAGATTAAAAAAATAGATTACTATTTTTCAAATGCAATAGCGAGAGCTTCAAAAACTATGAGTGATTGCAAAAATATCTTTACTAAACAGTTTAAAAGCGGGAGCACTAATTAATGGAATATTTGAATATAATATTTGAAGAGGTTTATAAAATTTTCTTTTTAGTTATTCCTGTATTAGTCTCAGTCGCCCTAATTGTCTGGTTAGATAGAAGAGTATGGGCTTCAATTCAAAGAAGAAGGGGACCAAATGTTGTTGGACCATTTGGATTACTTCAGTCATTAGCTGATGCTTTAAAATATATATTTAAAGAAATTGTAATTCCAGCCAGTGCTAATAAAGTTATATTTATTTTAGCTCCAATAGTTACTATGACATTAGCTTTGATAGCTTGGGCTGTAATACCTCTTAGTGAAAGCTTAGTTCTTTCTGACATTAATGTAGGAATACTTTATCTTTTTGCTGTTTCTTCTTTAGGAGTCTATGGAATTATAATGGGTGGTTGGGCATCTAATTCTAAATATCCTTTTCTCGGCGCTATTAGATCAGCAGCTCAAATGGTATCATACGAGGTTTCAATTGGTATAATTATAATCAATGTTCTTCTTTGTGTAGGTTCCCTAAATTTAAAAGACATCGTGAATGCTCAACAAGATTTATGGTTTGTGTTTCCTCTTTTTCCAATGTTCGTAATTTTTTTTATTTCTGCTCTTGCAGAAACAAACAGACCACCTTTTGACTTACCTGAAGCAGAAGCTGAGCTGGTAGCGGGTTATCAAACTGAATATTCAGGAATGATGTATGCAATGTTTTGGCTTGGAGAGTATGCTAATATTTTATTAATGTGTGCAATGGGTTCAATCTTATTTTTAGGTGGCTGGCTTCCTCCGCTTGAAATATATCCATTGAATGTGATTCCACCAATAATTTGGATGTTATCTAAAATCTTATTTTTATTTTTGTTAATTTCAATAGTGAAGGCTATTGTCCCAAGATATAGATATGATCAATTAATGAGATTAGGTTGGAAAATATTTTTACCTTTTTCACTAATTTATGTTGTTTTGACAGCAAGTTTTTTGTTTTACTTTGATTTACTACCAACTAATGGATCATAAATGAAATTTAATAGAATTTTCAGAACTGTTTTTTTGTTAGAATTCGTTAGTGCACTAAAAATGGCAATCAAAGAAATTTTTAGTTCAAAAAAAACTATTAACTACCCCTATGAAAAAGGTTCGATTAGTCCAAGATTTAGGGGTGAACATGCCTTAAGAAGATATCCAAATGGAGAGGAGCGTTGTATAGCGTGTAAATTATGCGAGGCAGTGTGCCCAGCTCAGGCAATAACTATTGAGTCAAAAGAAAGAGATGATGGTAGCAGAAAGACTACTAGATACGACATTGATATGCTTAAATGTATATATTGCGGTCTATGTCAAGAATCATGTCCAGTTGACGCAATTGTGCAAGGCCCTAATTTTGAATTTGCTACAGAAACTAGAGAAGAACTTTACTATAACAAAGAAAAATTGTTAGACAATGGAGATAGATGGGAGTCAGTAATATCTAAAAATTTAAAATTAGATAAAGTTTATAAATAATGATAGCTCATTCAATTTTTTTTTACTTTTTTTCAATAATTGCAATTTATTCTGCATTAATGGTTATAAGTTCAAAAAATACTGTTAATTCTGTTTTTTTTTTAATTTTGGATTTTATTTCAGTTGGCTGCCTTTTCATAATGGTAGGTGCAGAGTTTTTAGGAATGATTTTGCTTATCGTTTATGTTGGTGCCGTCGCTGTGCTTTTTTTGTTTGTAGTAATGATGCTTAATGTTGCAGAACAAAAATCCTCATGGTTTAGGGGAGTAAAAACAAAATCAACTCATATACCTTCAGGTTTGTTAGTTAGCATTTTAGTATTTTTAGAACTTTTAGTCGTTACAGGAGGATGGAAATACAAGGATGAAATTTATTCAAGTAGTAATTTGAGCTTAAATACTAGCACTACAAACACTCACGCACTAGGTAAAGTAATTTATACTGAGTATGTATTATATTTTCAACTCTCGGGTATAATTCTTTTATTAGCAATGATTGGAGCAATTATTTTGACTTACAGAAGAAGAGAAAACATCAGAAGGCAAAGTTATTTTAAACAAATATCTAGAGAAAAATCTTCTTCGATAGAATTAAAAGAAACACCTTTTGAAAAAGGAGTAAAAGTAGATGATTGAAATAGGCTTAGGACATTACCTAACTCTTGGAGCAATAATATTTTCGTTAGGTATAGTTGGGATATTTTTAAATAGAAAAAATGTAATTGTAATACTTATGTCAATAGAGCTTATTTTATTAGCAGTTAATATAAATTTAATATCTTTTTCTATTTTTTCAGGTGATATTTTAGGACAAGTATTTACGATGTTAATTTTATCTATCGCAGCTGCAGAAGCTGCAATTGGATTAGCAATCATAGTAGTTTTTTATAGAAATAAAGGCTCTATAAGAGTTGAAGACATTCATGAAATGAAAGGTTAAATGGAATTCATTTTAATATTTTCACCTTTAGTTGGCTCAATAATTGGGTACTCAGTTAAAAAATTTGGTGATAGATTTTCTGAAATAACTACAAGTTTTTTTGTTTCAGTTTCAGCTATTTTATCTATTATCGTTTTTTATAACGGCGTAGTTCATAATACATATGAAAATCATATTATTTTTGAGTGGATTAATTCTGGAAAGTTCTTAGTTAATTGGTCAATAAATATAGATCCACTTAGCTCAATAATGTTAGTCGTTGTTACAACTGTATCAGCTTTAGTTCACATTTACTCAATCGGTTATATGAAAAAAGATCCTCATAAGCCCAGATTTATGTCTTATCTTTCTCTATTTACTTTTGCTATGTTAACACTTGTTGTTTCAGATAACTTTTTACAACTATTTTTTGGTTGGGAGGGAGTTGGCCTGTCTTCATATTTATTAATCGGTTATTGGTTTAAAAAAAATTCAGCCAATAATGCAGCTATCAAAGCATTTATAGTAAATAGAGTTGGTGATTTTGGTTTTGCTATTGGAATTTTTCTTATTTTTTTCTATTTCGGAACTGTAAATTATAGTGAAGTTTTTCAATTAGTCCCTGAGCTCTCAATAAAAGAAATTAACTTTTTAGGCTTTCAAGCAAATTTAATAACTTTAATCTGTTTTTTCCTATTTATAGGAGCAATGGGAAAGTCAGCACAGTTCTTTTTACACACATGGTTGCCAGATGCTATGGAAGGACCAACTCCAGTTTCAGCATTAATACATGCTGCAACAATGGTTACTGCAGGAGTATTCTTAGTTGTGAGATGTTCTCCAATTTTTGAGTTCTCTCAAGTAGCCCTTAATTTTATTGCTTTGACAGGAATTATTACAGCTTTTTTTGCAGCCACAGTTGCTCTTGTCCAAAATGATATTAAAAAAATAATAGCTTATTCTACTTGTAGTCAATTGGGTTATATGTTTTTTGCAGCTGGAGTAGGCGCGTATCATGTAGCTATATTTCATTTATTTACTCACGCATTTTTTAAGGCATTACTTTTTTTAGGCTCTGGCTCTGCAATACATGCATTTAAAGATGAACAAGATATCAGACAAATGGGTGGAGTTTGGAAAAAGTTACCTTTTACATGGATCTTGATGTTAATCGGAACGTTAGCACTGACAGGTTTTCCATTTTTGTCTGGATTTTATTCAAAAGACGCCATAATAGAATTTGCTTATATGAGAGGGACAACGATGGGATATTTTGTTGCTTTTTCAGGAATACTGATAGCATTTTTAACTGCCATCTACTCTTGGCGTCTTTTATTTTTAACTTTTCATGGAAAGTATAATAATAAAAATATGTCTATCGAGGAAACTCATGAGTCTCCATTAATTATGTTGATACCATTAATAGCACTAGCATTTGGAGCTGTTCTTTCCGGATTCTTATTTAAAGATTTTTTAATAGGTAAAAACAGTATTGATTTTTGGCAGAGTTCAATATTTTTTCTTGAACCTTTTAGTGCTGATCATTCGCCTATTTGGTTTATTTTAATCACACCTATAATAGTAACTATCTCAATTCCTTTTGCATATTATATATTTTTAAAGAAGACTGAGATTTTACAAAATATGAAAAATAATTTTAGTTCAATACATAATTTTTTGCTTAACAAATGGTATTTTGACGAACTTTATTCTTTAATTATTATAGAGCCTATAAAAAAATCTGGAGAAATCTTTTGGAAAAAAGGGGATGAAAAAACTATAGATAGATTCGGACCAGATGGATTATCAAAAATTGTAAAATATATTTCAGAGAAAGCAGTTAAATTCCAAACAGGTTTTATTTACGATTATGCTTTTGTTATGTTAATTGGATTATCAGCATTAATAACTTACTTAATATTAAAATAAAATGAACTTTCCAATTTTATCTACGATAATTTTTTTACCTCTTTTGGGAGCGATATTTATTTTCTTAAGCCAAAGTAAAAAAAGTTCGAATTTAAGTGCAATTTATGTATCTTTGTTTACTAGTCTTGCAAATTTATTTTTAACTATTTTTCTTTGGTACTCTTTCGAAAGAAATGTTGCTGATTTTCAATTTATTGAGGAAAAAAATTGGATTAGTGGATTAATTAAGTTTAAATTAGGAATAGATGGTATTTCGATATTATTTATTGTTCTTACAGCTTTTATTACACCAATCTGTCTTTTATCTTGTATTAACAGTGTAAAATCCAGAATAAAAGAGTTTTTAATAGCAATATTAGTCCTAGAAACTTTTATGTTAGGTGTCTTTTGTTCTCTTGATCTAGTTATATTTTATTTATTTTTTGAAGCTGGTTTAATACCAATGTTTTTAATAATAGGAATTTGGGGAGGACCTAGAAGAGTATACTCAGCGTTTAAATTTTTTCTTTACACTCTATTAGGTTCAGTCTTGATGTTGGTAGCTATTATTTCAATTTATTGGATAACGGGAACAACAGACGTAATTCAAATTTTTGATATAAAAATTCCAAAAGAGTATCAATATCTATTATGGTTAGCTTTTTTTAGTTCTTTTGCAGTAAAATTACCTATGTGGCCAGTTCATACATGGCTACCTGATGCTCATGTAGAAGCTCCAACAGCTGGATCAGTTATACTGGCCGCAATCTTATTAAAAATGGCTGGATATGGTTTTCTGAGATTTTCAATTGGAATGTTCCCAGTAGCATCTGAATATTTTACTCCTTTAGTATATACTTTGAGCATTATAGCTATTATTTACACATCACTAATAGCATTGATGCAAGAGGACATGAAAAAATTAATAGCGTACTCATCAGTTGCGCATATGGGGTATGTAACTCTAGGAATCTTTACTTTTACAAAACAAGGTATTGAAGGAAGTATTTATCAAATGATAAGTCACGGACTTATCTCTGCAGCGCTATTTTTGTCAGTTGGTGTTCTTTATGACAGAACACATTCGAGAATAATTAAAACATATGGTGGTGTTGTTAATATTTTACCAAAATTTTCATTAATCTTTATGATATTCACTTTAGCTGCACTTGGCATACCAGGTACCAGCGGTTTTGTTGGTGAATTTTTAGTTCTTGTGGGAGCATTTCAAAAAAGTTTTCTTGTAGCAATTATTGCAAGTTTTGGAGTAATTTTAGCTGCTGCCTATATGTTATGGCTTTATAAAAAGGTTATATTTGGAAAAATTACAAATGAGAACTTAAAATCAATAAAAGACATAAATTTTTCAGAGGGATTAATGTTGTCAATTTTAGCTTTAACAGTAGTTGGTTTTGGATTTTATCCAGAACCTATTCTTGATACCATAAGCGTCTCCACAGATTATTTAATTGAAAATTACAAACAAGATTTAACCTATCATCTAGTGGCGAAACAGTGATTGAAAACTTTGAAATATTAACCCCGGAGATATTTTTGGCAATTTCAACAATGGCTATTTTGATGGTAGGTGTTTTTAAGAGAGACAGCTATAAATTAGTAACGAACTTTGTGTTATTTACTCTTTTAATTTTAATTGCAATTATTATAAATGATAAAGATAATTCAATAGTTATTTTTTCAAATATATTTGTAAGCGATAACTTTTCGAAATTTGTAAAAATTTTAATTTTAGTGTCAAGTTTGTTTATTCTTTACTCTTCTCAACTATTTATTAAAGAAAATAAGATCGATAAATTTGAATATCCGATAATTTTTTTATTGGCTATACTTGGTATGTTTTTCATGGTTAGTTCCTATGATTTAATTCTTTTTTATTTAGGTTTAGAACTTCAATCGCTATCTCTATATATTTTAACCGCTATAGATAGAGACAAAATAAAACCCACAGAGGCAGGTATAAAGTTCTTCGTGCTAAGTGCCTTATCATCAGGTTTATTGCTTTATGGATGTTCCTTACTGTATGGCTTTACTGGCTCAACAAGTTTCGAGACAATAAATCAAGAACTAACATCTGAAAATGTTGGAGCTATTTTTGCGATGGTATTTATCTTAGTAGGTCTAGCATTTAAAATCTCTGCAGTTCCATTTCATATGTGGACTCCAGATGTTTTTGAAGGGTCTCCAACATCTATAACAAGTTTTTTTGCAATAGTACCAAAAATTGCTGGAATAGCAGTTTTTGTAAGATTCATGCAAGTACCTTTTGAAAATATATTAGTTGAATGGCAATCGATTATAATTTTTATATCTATCGCTTCAATGATATTAGGAGCTGTAGCCGCAATAGGACAAAAAAATATAAAAAGACTTATTGCATATAGTTCAATAGGACACATAGGTTACGCTCTAGCCGGCATTGCTACTGGAACAGCTTCTGGGTATAGCAGCTCGATTTTATATATTACTATTTACTCTGTTATGAATTTAGGAATTTTCGGCTGTGTTTTTTTAATGAAAAAAGATGGAAAGTATACAGAAGAAATTAGTGACCTTTCAGGTATTTCAAAAAAACATCCTCTCATTGCATTATCCTTTTTGATAATTCTTTTCTCTCTAGCAGGAATACCTCCATTAGGAGGCTTTTTTGCCAAGTTTTACGTTTTTATGTCCGTGATAGAAAATGAAATGTATAGTTTAGCAGTTATTGGACTTTTGACGACCGTAATCTCATCGTTTTATTATTTGAGAATTATTAAGATAATTTATTTCGATGAAATTATAAAACCTCTTGATGAGATTAAAAGTTTTAGTTTAAATGGAACTATATTTATATCATGTATTTTTTTAATAACATTTTTTTTATATCCATCAATTCTAAATGACATTATTTTATCAGCAGTATCACAATAATGAAATTTAGAATAATTAAACACATTAGTGTAAAAAGCACGAACGATGAAGCAATTAAATTAATAAAAAAAAAAAATCTTAAATCAGGAATAATAATTGCAAAAAAACAAACTAAAGGAAGAGGAACAATGGGAAAAAAATGGATCTCTCAAGAGGGAAATTTATTTTTTTCAATTTTTTTTGATATTACCTCCATACCAATTAAAAGTGGAAAAATATCAGTATTAAATGCTTATATTATAAGAAATGTGCTTAAAAGATACTCAAAACTTAGAATTTCAATTAAATGGCCTAATGATTTATTAATTAATAAACACAAACTTTGTGGTATTTTACAAGAAGTTATATCTTATAAAAAAAGTTTTTTTTTAATAATAGGCGTTGGTATAAATACGAAATTAAACCCGAAAGACATAAAAATTAGATCTACATCATTAATGAAATATTCTAATAAAAAAATTGATAATCAAAAAATTTTAATACAGATAAAAAAATTATATGAGGAATTTATTATAAAATCTAAAAAAAAAAACTTTTCAGAAATGAAAAAAATCTTTAATAGAAATTAACATGAACTACTTAATAGGTGATATTGGTAATTCATTAACCAAATTATCAATTTTTAATTCAAATTATAAATTAGTTAAAACATATCATTTTGAAACTTCTAAATTAGGAAGAGAAATCTATATGAAAAAAAAATTAAGTAAAATACTTTCAAAAAATTTGAATAAAAAGATTTTATTTTGCAGTGTAGTTCCTGAAACTTACAAAAAATTAAAAATTTATCTTCTTAAAAATAATTTTTTTTGTAACGAAATAAAGCAATATAAAATAAAAAAAATTATTAAAATTAAAATAAAGAAAATTTCTCAAGTTGGTTCAGACCGAATTGCTAATGCTATTGGATCTTACACAAAATATAAAACCAATTGCATTATTATAGATTTTGGAACAGCAACTACTTTTGATGTTGTTAAAAAACCAGGTCTTTATGATGGTGGTGTAATTGCTCCAGGTATAAATTTGTCTATTCAAAACTTAAATAAATTTACGGCACTATTGCCAATTTTTAAATTAAAAAAAAACATAAGAAGGTACGGTAAAAATACCAAAGATGCATTGAATGCTGGTTTTTTTTGGGGATATCAAGGATTAATTAATAATATATTAAAAAATATTTTTAAACAAAGTAAATTAAATTATAAAATAATTTTAACTGGAGGGTACGCATCTCATTTTAACCATAATTTGATAAAAAAACCTGTTATTGATCCGAACGTAACAGTAAGAGGTGTAATGGAGGTTTATAAAAAATTAGTTTTATGAAAAATGATGAATTAATTTTTTGCCCACTAGGTGGCTCAGGAGAAATTGGCGCAAATATGAATCTATATGCCTTCGGACCAGAAGATAATCAAAAATGGATTATTGTAGATATGGGAGTAACATTTGCAGATGACTCTGTTCCTGGCGTTGACTTAATTTATCCTGATCCAGGATATATTCTTGATAAAAAAAATGATCTATTGGGAATAATACTTACCCATGCTCACGAAGATCATATTGGAGCTATTGCTCACATTTGGCCAGATTTAAAATGTAAAATATTTGCAACACCATTTACAGCTGTTTTAATTCAGGAAAAATTTAAAGAAAAAAAAATAGATATATCAAATTATTTAAAAATAGTTCAACTTAATGGAAAAATAAATTTAGGACCTTTTGAGATTGATTTTGTTACTTTAACACACTCAATTTTAGAACCTAATGGTTTGTGTATAACGACTCCGGCAGGAGTAATATTACATACAGGAGATTGGAAAATTGATCCAAACCCTTTAATTGGTGGAAATTTTGATAAGGAAAAACTTAAGGAAATAGGAAAAAAAGGAGTTATGGCAATGATTTGCGATTCTACCAATGTGTTTAGCGAGGGTAGGGCAGGGTCTGAGTCAGAAGTAAGAGAAAGTCTTTTAAAGATTATGGAAACTAAGAACAAAAAAATTATAGTTACGTCCTTTGCATCAAATGTAGCAAGAATGGAAACAATATTTTATTGTGCAAAAAAAACCGGAAGGAACATTTGTTTAGTTGGTAGATCAATGCATAGAATCTACAAAGCTGCTAGAAAATGTGGATATCTACAAAACTTAATTGAACCCTTGGAGGCTAGAGATGCAAAAAAAGTTCCAAAAGAAAAAATAATTTATCTTTGCACTGGTAGCCAAGGAGAACCCATGGGTGCAATGAATCGTATTGTTAGTGGTGTACACCCTGAAGTATTTTTAGAGAGTGGAGACACAGTAATTTTTTCGTCAAAAATTATTCCTGGAAATGAAAAAAAACTTTATAGTTTGCAAAATCTAATCACTAAAGAAGATGCTGAAATAATTACGGAAGAAAATGCTTTTGTGCATGTTTCTGGTCATCCTAACAGAGATGATCTTAAAGAAATGTATAACTGGGTCAAACCAAAAAGTATTATACCAGTACACGGAGAACACAGACATATGAAAGAGCACGTCACTTTTGCAAAAAAAATGCAAATTCCACACACACTGTTAATTGAGAATGGTGATGTTGTTAAAATATATCCAGGCAACAATCCTGAGATCATCGACAAAGCACCATTCGGTAGAATGTATTTGGATGGATCGGTCAGAGTAAATGAGGACTCTCAGTCCATTAAGGAAAGAAAAAATCTTTCTATTAATGGTTATCTAGAAGTTACTTTAATTGTATCTAATAATGGTAAAGTAAAAAGACCAGTTATTTCCTTTAAAGGTATACCAAATGAACAATTAAACGATAATTTTGTCTTTGACCTTGAAGACGAAATACACAATACTTGTAGAACTTTTTCTTTACAAAATAAGAATCAAGAAAAAAATTTAATTGAAACTTTGAAGCAAAATTGTAGAAAAATTGTAAAAGAAAAAACTGGAAAAAAACCATTTACAAGTATTAATATCGCAAGAATTTAGTTGTAAATTTTAATAAATTAAATACTGTCTTTAAAAAACTAAAAATTAAAAATGCTATTATCAAAACTTTTTTTACCCATCACAAAAGATCACCCAACTGATGCAAAAATAAAATCACATCAGCTTATGTTGAGAACAGGCATGATTAGACAATCTGCTGCAGGAATTTACTCCTGGCTTCCACTAGGATTTAAGGTGATGAAAAAAATTGAAAAAATTGTTCGTGAGGAACAAAACAACATTGGAGCACAAGAAATGCTTATGCCAACAATTCAATCAGCTGATATTTGGAAAGAAAGTGGAAGATATGATGATTATGGGGAAGAGATGTTAAGAATAAAAGATCGTCAAGGACGAGAAATGTTATATGGACCAACCAATGAAGAACTTATAACTGAAATTTTTAGATCAAGTGTGAAGTCCTATAAAGCTCTTCCTCAGCTACTCTACCACATACAATGGAAATTTAGAGATGAAGTAAGACCTAGATTCGGAGTAATGAGATGTAGAGAATTTTTTATGAAAGACGCTTATTCTTTCGATGTTGATGAGAGTAGCGCAAAAAAATCATATAATAAAATGTTTTATGCTTACCTTAAAACATTTGAGAGACTTGAGTTAAAAGCTATACCAATGGCAGCAGACACAGGCCCTATAGGCGGCGACCTTTCACATGAATTCGTTATTTTAGCAGAAACTGGTGAGAGTCAAATTTACGCAGATAAAAAAATTTTTCAATTGAATATAAATAAATTTAAATTTGAAGATAGTTCTTTGGACAAGATGAGAAAAGAGTTTTCAACTTTTTATGCAGTGACGGATGATAAATTTAAAAAAGAGGAATTCGATACAAAAGTCAAAAAGTCTGAACAAATTTTAACAAAAGGAATTGAAGTTGGGCATATTTTTTATTTTGGTGACAAATATTCTAAACCACTCAACTGCTTCGTAGACAGTAAAGAAGGAAAGAAAAACTCGGTTAAAATGGGATCATACGGTATTGGAGTTTCTAGGTTAGTAGGTGCAATTATCGAAGCAAAATATAATAATGATATTATGAAATGGCCAAGAGCAATTTCACCTTATGATGTAGTTTTAATTCCAAACATTAACAAAAATAACAACGAAAACCTTTTAAAAGCTAATAAAATTTATGATGAGCTAAAAAAACAAAATGTTGACGCATTGTTAGATGATGTTGATGAAAATATGTCGACGAAATTTAAAAAACACGACTTAATTGGAGTGCCCTATCAAATTATCATTGGTTCAAAGTCAGAAGGTGATAGATTTGAGTTTAAAGAAGTAAATAAAGAAGCTCAGATATTAAGTTTTGCAGAAATAAAAAACAAACTTAAAAAATAAATTGTTTACTAAAGTTGAGAGATTAATTTCATTACGGAATCTAAAACCTAAAAAAAAAGAAGGTTTTTTAAAAGTAATTTCTATTTTTTCTTTTTTGGGAATAATGCTAGGAGTAATGATATTAATTATAGTTATGTCAGTTATGAATGGCTTTAGAACTGAGCTGACTAACAAAGTAATTGGTTTTAATCCACACATTGTAGTTAAACCTTATAGTCAACCAATTGATAAATCTTTTAAAGACCTTTTAAAGAAAAAATATGAAAATTTCAAAATTTCTAACTCTTTTTCAGGTGAGGGAGTAGTGATGAATGAAAGTAATGTAAAAGGTATTTTAATTAAAGGTATAGAAAAAGAAAAAGATTATAATTTAGAGTTTATAAAAAATAATTTGATTGACGGAAAATTTAAAAATTTTTCTAAGAACAAAGTAATTGTTGGGAAGGAATTAGCGATAAATTTAGATGTAGTTGTTGGAGACACAATAAAATTAATGTCTTCGGCATTCATTAACACACCTATTGGTGGTGTGCCAAAACAAGAAAACTTTAAAATAGCAGGAGTGTTTAGTAGTGGTTTTTTTGAATTTGATCAAAATGTAATTTTTGTAACTTTAGAAGACTCACTATCTTTGTTTGATAAATCAGAAAAAGACTTGATTCTTGAAATTAATCTTGATCAACCATTACAAGCAGATTTTTATAGAGAAGAAATAGAAAAATTAAATGAAAATTTTTTTGTTTTTTCTTGGTCAGATTTGAATAAATCTTTCTTTAGCGCTTTAAAAATGGAGAGAAATATAATGTTTATAATTTTAACATTAATTATTATTGTAGCAGCTTTTAATATTATCTCAGGTCTAACAATTTTAATAAAAAACAAAACAAAGGAAATTGCTATTTTTAAAACCTTAGGTCTTAGCAATAATTCAATTACAAAGTCATTCTTTTTAACTGGTTTCACAATAGGATTTTTAGCATCAGTAACAGGAGTTATTTTAGGTATTTTGTTTTCAAGTTTTATTGAAGAAATTAGATTTTTTGTTTCTACAACTTTCAATTTGGAAATTTTTCCTGCAGATATTTATTTCTTAGATGAACTTCCTAGTGAGATAGATCCTGCTTCTATTATGATTATATTTTTGTTTTCAATTTTAATAACTGCTTTGGCATCTTTTTTTCCAGCTAAAATTATTTCAAGAATGAGTGTAACAAAGGCATTAAAGTATGAGTAAGTTTTTAATTGAAATTACTAAAATTAAAAAGAACTTTTTGCACAAAAATGGCATTATACAACTTTTTAAGGACGTTAATCTAAAAATTAAAACCGGCGATCTTGTTGCGCTAGTAGGGCCTTCAGGCTCTGGGAAATCATCTTTTTTGCACATGTTAGCAATGCTTGACGTTCCTACCTCAGGAAATATTTTTTTTTCAGGTAAAAATTTAAAAAATTTTAACGAAAAAGAAAAAAATGATTTAAGAAAAAAAAAAATTTCTATTATTTTTCAAGATAACAATTTACTTTCTGACTTTACAACTGAAGAGAATGTTTTAATGCCTCTAATAATTCGTGGGGATAAATACGATACTTCCAAAGCAAAGGTTGAAAAGGTTTTAAAACAGGTCAATTTACAAGATAGAATTCATCATTTTCCTAATGAATTATCAGGCGGAGAACAACAAAGAGTTGCAATAGCTAGATCATTAATAGCTGAAACAGATTTAATTTTAGCTGACGAACCAACAGGAAACCTTGATTTCAAAACATCACAGGACGTGTTTTCTTATTTCATAAAATTGAAAAAACTTAATAAAACAATTATTTATGCAACTCACAATAGAGAGCTAGCTAACAAAGCGGATTATAAGTTGAGTATTTCAAATGGTAATATAAAAAGAGTTAATGGGTAATGGTATTAAAGAATTTACTAATTTTAAAATTCATACAGAATACTCTATTTGTGAAGGTGCTATTAAAATCGACGATTTAGCAAAAACTTGCAAAGAAAATAAAATTAAATCCTTAGGCTTATGTGACAGTTTTAATTTATGCGGTGCATTAGAATTTTCTGAAAAGATTAGTAAAGCTGGATCACAACCACTTATCGGCTCACAAATCAATTTTATTATTGATAATTCTATAGGTAAAATACCGTTATTTGCAACAAGTGAAAAGGGTTACAAAAATTTAATTAAACTATCTTCCAAAAGCTATTTGGAAAATAAAAGTCTCAACGATCCACACTGCAGTCTTTCTGATTTAAAAAAATTTCAAGAAGATTTGATTTTATTAACTGGCGGATACTACGATCTTTTTGGCAACTTGTTTAATTTAAATAAGATAAAATTAATAAATGACACATTTAAAGACTTAAAAAATGTTTTTGGCGATAGAATGTATATTGAGATACAAAGACATAAAGAATTAGGTGAAAAGCATTTTGAAGACTTCTTAATTAATTTATCCTCTAAACTTGAAATACCGTTAATAGCGTCTCACGAAGTTTTTTATCTGAATAAAGATATGTACGAGGCTCATGATGCTTTAATATGTATAGGTGAAAAAACTTTTGTTGACGATAAAAAAAGAAAAAAATATAGCAATGAACATTATCTAAAAGACTCACAATCCTTATTAAAATTATTTGAAGATATTCCTGAGGCATTAGAAAACAATTATAATTTTCCTTTTAGATTTAGCTATAAACCAAAAAAATCAAAACCAATTCTTCCTTCAATAAAAATAGAAAATAATAATTTAAAAGATGAATTATCCTTACAGGCTAAAGAGGGGTTGGAAAAAAGATTTAAAAACTTTGTTGGTAACAAAACAAAAGATAGAAAGATATATACTGAAAGGTTAGAACATGAACTTAAAATTATAAACAAGATGGATTATTCAGGATATTTTTTAATAGTTTCTGATTATATTAAGTGGGCAAAAAAAAATAAAATTCCAGTCGGGCCAGGAAGAGGATCTGGCGCAGGTTCACTTGTAGCTTACTCTTTAGATATTACTGACTTAGACCCATTAGAATTTGATTTAATATTTGAAAGATTTTTAAATCCAGATCGGATTTCAATGCCAGATTTTGATATAGATTTTTGCGAGGAAAAAAGAGATTTAATTTTTAAATATTTAAAATCAAAATATAATAATGGAGTAGCACATATAATTACATTTGGAAAATTGAAAGCTAGAATGGCCCTTAGGGATGTTGGTCGAGTTTTAGGACTTTCATACGGTCATGTAGATAAGATTTGTAAAATGATTCCATTCGATCCATCTCGACCACTAACATTGCAGGAGTCAATTAATAGAGAGCCAAGATTTAAAGATGAGGTGCAGCAAAATAAAAAAGTAGGTAAATTGATTGAGCTATCTCTTAAATTAGAAGGTTTAAATAGGAATATGGCAACACACGCAGCTGGAGTTGTTATTGCAGGAGACACACTGACCGAACAGGTCCCTCTTTATAAAGACAGTAGTTCAAATTTTTTTCTACCCTCAACTCAATTTAATATGCATTCCTCTGAGGATGCTGGATTAGTAAAATTTGATATTTTAGGACTTAAAACATTAACAGTAATAAGCAAAACCTTAAAAATGCTTTCTCAAAAAAAAGTAGATTTAGATATCACCAAAATAAATCTTAATGACAAAAATATTTTTAAACTTTTATCTACTGGGGAAACAACTGGATTATTTCAACTTGAAAGTACAGGAGTAAGAGAGTCTCTTCGTCAAATGAAACCAAACAAGTTTGAAGATATAATAGCTCTTGTTGCTTTATATAGGCCAGGTCCGATGAATAATATTCCAATTTATAATGAATGCAAAAATGGGTTGCGTAAACCTGATTATATTCATCCAAATTTAGAAAATATATTAAAACCTACTTATGGAATTATAATTTATCAAGAGCAGGTCATGCAGATAGCACAAGAATTAGCTGGTTTCACCGCAGGAGAAGCAGATATTTTAAGAAAAGCAATGGGTAAGAAAAAAAGAGCTGAATTAGAAAAACAAAAAGAAAGATTTATTAATGGAGCAACAAAAAATGGAATAAAAAAAGATTTAGCAAATCATATTTTTCAAAAAATAACGCCATTTGCAGAGTATGGTTTTAATAAAAGCCATGCTGCAGCTTACGCATTAATTGCTTATCAAACAGCTTATTTGAAAACTTACCATAAAGAAGATTTTATTGCTGCTACCA
>MDSZ01270838.1_pt1 | contig 17245 bp, 21 predicted proteins | sample 811201 | NCBI WGS metagenome assembly MDSZ01 (sample SAMN05326647, study PRJNA326480) | marine metagenome | isolation source: seawater | place: Indian Ocean: North | collected 2010
AGTTACCAACCGATCTTAAAATACTTGTAACTTTTTTTTTGTATTCACTATAATCACCTTTATACGCTTCTATAGCTGCAAATTGTAATGGACTATTTACTGTCGAGTAAGACTCACTTGCTAATGTTTTGATACTCTCTAAAAAACTTGACAATTTATGTGGAACTGCAAAGAAACCTAACCTCCATCCACCAGCACCACACCATTTACTTAAACCACCACTTATAAAAGTGCCTTGAGGATAAAATTTTGATATAGAGTCATATTTATTACAAAATGTTAGATCAGTATAAATTTCATCCGATAAGATCAAAAGATTATGTTTTTTTGCAACTGTAGCTAGCTCTTTTAAATTCTTACAAACTGTTCCAGATGGATTGTTTGGAGAGTTTAAAATAAAAATAAGGTTTCTATTTTTTAGAGATTGTATTTTTTTTTCAAGCTGTTTTGCTGTTGGAAACCAATTGTTCTCCCTAGAAGTTTCAATCCAGTGAACTTTGTTCCTTCCGATTATAGCTTGGGGTTCATATGAAACCCAGCTAGGAGCTGATAAAATAATTTCTCCATCAAATGCAACGTGCATTAATAACATTGCCTCTTTTGAACCTGGTGTAATTATAATATTTTCTTTGGAATAATTAACCCCAGTTTTTTTTTCAAGATATTTTGAAATTGCATCTCTTAAGTCGTTAAGTCCTTGCATTGGTAAATATTCTTTTCTGTGAGCATTATTTTTAAGTGCACCTACTATTTGCTCAGGAACTGGGAAAGGAGATTGACCAAATCCAAATTGATAAACTTTTTTACCTTGTTTGATTAGCTCTTTACACTTTTCGTTTATAACTAAGGTGGATGACGGTTTTAGCTTTGCGACGTTTTTCTTAGTAAGGTTTTTCATAATAACTTTTTTTAAAAAAAAGCTATTTCTCTCTATACGGGGACTTAGGGTTTTAAGTCAATTCAATTCTTTAAAATTAGAACATTTGACAAATTGATTCGGTCATGTTTTAATCTTATTTTGTTCTCAACCGATATCTATATATAGTGTAAAAAAAAAATTCGAACACAATTATGATTAAATCCTCTAAAAAAGTAGTCGCTCTTCTGGGGCCCACAAATACCGGCAAGACACATGATGCCATTGAAAAAATGTTAGAGTTTAACTCTGGCATATTTGGCTTGCCACTTAGACTTCTAGCTCGTGAGGTTTATGATAAATGTGTTAAAAAAATTGGTATTGATAAAGTGGCTCTGATCACTGGGGAAGAAAAGATAATCCCAAGCAGCGCATGTTTTTTTATTTGTACGGTAGAGTCAATGCCAAAAGATAAAATTGTGGATTTTGTAGCGGTAGATGAAATTCAAATGTGCGCGGATAAAGAAAGAGGACACATTTTTACTGACAGATTGCTTAACTTCAGAGGAGAAGTTATGACAATGTTTTTAGGCTCACAAATAATGAAAGGCATAATTTCCCAACTGGTTGATAATGTCGAATTTTTAAAAAAGGAAAGATTTTCAAAACTAACATACTCTGGATACAAAAAAATTTCTAGATTAGATCAAAAAACTGCGATTATCGCTTTTTCAATCGAAGAAGTTTACGCAATTGCAGAATTAGTCAGAAGACAAAAAGGTGGGGCGGCTGTAATAATGGGTTCATTAAGTCCTAAAACCCGAAATTCACAAGTTGATTTATATCAATCTGGGGATGTTGATTACCTTGTTGCAACAGATGCAATAGGAATGGGGTTGAATATGGATATAGATAATATCTATTTTTCCAACCTAAAAAAGTTTGATGGAAAAAAAACAAGACGATTAAATCTTATTGAAATTTCACAAATAGCTGGAAGAGCTGGAAGATACAAAAATAATGGAACTTTTGGAACAACAGGGGAATGCGGCAATCTTAACTCTGATGAAATTGAAGTAATTGAAAATCATAATCTGCCAGAGAATAAATTAATTTATTGGAGAAATTCAGAATTAGATTTTTCAAATCCAGCAAAACTCATATCATCCTTGGAAGCTAAACCAAGATTTAAAAATCTTCTAAGGACTTCAGATTCAAAGGATGAGAGTGTATTAAGATTTTTACTCAAAAAATCAGATCAAAACATTCTTTATTCAAAAAACTTAGAATTGTTATGGGAATGCTGTCAAATCCCTGACTTCGAAAAAAAAGCTTATGGTCAACATACAAATATCGTAGATAAAGTTTATATGTTTTTATCAACTAGAAAAAAAAGAATTCCAAATGATTATATGAAAGAACAGTTGAAGGGTTTGAATAAAAAACATGGTAATATAGATGTACTTGCAAACAGGATATCTAATGTAAGAACATGGTCATACGTTGCAAATAAGAAAAATTGGGTTGAAAATTCTGATTACTGGATACAATTAACCAAAAAAATTGAAGACGACCTTTCCGATAAACTTCACGAAGAATTAACAAGAAGTTTTATTGATAAAAAAATAAGTATGTTATCAAAAAGTTTAAAACAAGATTTGATATTAAAAACTGAGATTAAGGAAAATGATAAAATTCTTATAGATAATCAATATATAGGTACTCTTAAAGGATTAAAATTTCATGTTGAGTTCACTTCTAGAACTCTTGATACAGATATTAAATCTATCAAAAAAGCAGCAAGAAAAGGTATACACGAAGAGTTAATCAAAAGAGTTAAATTGATAATTTCTGAAAAGGATATCGTATTAAGTCAAGATAATAAAATATTATGGAAAGATAATCCTATAGCAAAAATCACAAAAGGCTCAAATTATTTAAAACCAAATGTTGAGATTATTTCAGATGATAGCCTTGAAAATTCATCTAAAGAAAACCTGGAAACTTTTCTTAAATCGTGGCTAAACAATTTTATTCATTCAACACTAGGGGACTTACTTAATTTAACCAAGTTAAAGCTGAACAACCAGTATCTTAGAGCATTAGCATTTCAACTTTATGAGAGAAATGGAGTAATTAAAAGAAAAGAAATTGAAAATATTATTAAAAAGATTCCTAAAGAAGAAAGGAAAAAACTTTATGGGATGGGTATTAAATTAGGAAGATATCACGTCTACTTACCTAAGATGTTTAAACCAAAGTCTGTAGGATTGAGGGTCGGATTATGGAAATTATTCAATGATCAAAACACTTATGCTGAAATTCCAAAATTTGGGCTTAATTTTATCATAAATAAAAAATATGATAAAAAATTCCTTTTATTATGTGGTTTTGAAAATTTTAAAGAGTTTTTTGTAAGAATTGATATTTTAGAAAAATTATTTATAAGCATTATTGAGAAAAGTAATAATCGAAGGTTTAAAGTAACAACGGAAATGATGAATTTATTGGGTTGTAGTAAAGATAATTTTCATAAATTAATGAGTTTTATGAATTATAAAAAATTAAAAGATGAGGACACTTACGAATTTAAAGGAGAAAGAGAGAAAAAAATAAAGGTTTTTAATAAAATAAAAACAACTAACCCATTCAAAAAACTTTTATCTTTAAATATAAAATAATTTTATGGATGAGAAAATAAAAGAACAGGATTTAACAGGAATTGTGGCTTTGTTGGTACACGCAGCAAAAATTGATGAAAAATACACTGAGCAGGAAAAATCAATGTTAAAAAGTTTTATTAATTCATTAACCGACAATTCAAATGAAATAGATAAAATTTTATCTAAAGCTGAAAATTTAGAGGAAAATTCAAACCAATTGTTAGAATTTACTAATATAATTAAAAAAAAAGATGTAGAATTTAAATCAAAAGTTATAAAAGAACTCTGGAAGATTATTATTTCAGATAAAAAGTTAGACGAATATGAAAGCAATTTAATGAGAAGAATTTGCGGTTTAATTTATTTTCCAGATAAATTAAGCGCGGAGATAAAATTACAATTAACAAACAAATAATTATGACATATATTGTAAAAGACGAATGTATAAAATGTAAACTTACTGATTGTGTTGAGGTCTGCCCTGTAGACTGCTTTTATGAAGGTGAGAACATGCTAGTAATTAATCCTGATGAATGTATAGATTGTGGAGTGTGCGAACCAGAGTGCCCTATCGATGCTATTGTATCTGATAATGAGTATAATGAAGAGGATAAAGATAAATGGCTATTGATTAATAAAAAATTTTCTAATATATGGCCTAACATAACAAAAAAGAAAGAGCCTATGCAAGAACATGAAAAATTTAGAGAAATTAAAAATAAGCATGAAAAACACTTTTCAGAAAAACCGGGAAATCAATAATGCCTAAAAAGAAAAAAAAGAAAATTAAAAAAAAACCTCTAAAACTTAAAAAAGTAAAATTATTAAAAGTTAAAAAAACTAAAGAACCAGAACCAAAAAAAAATATATCTTCTAATGGCGAGGAAAAAGTTGAAATTAAAAAGATCAAAAAACAACCAACAGAAAAAAGACAGTATAATCTTAAAGATTATGTCGTTTACCCTAAACATGGAGTTGGTAAAATTATTGCAATAGAAAGGCAAACTATAGGACAAATTGATATTCAATTTTATAAAATTCTCGTCGAAAAAGAAAAATTGACTTTAACAGTTCCAATAAATCAACAATTTAATTTGAGGCCTGTTTCCTCAATAAACCAAATCAATAAGTGTATATCGATTTTAAAAAGTAAACCAAAAATAAAAAGAACTATGTGGAGTAGAAGGGCTCAAGAATATGATCAAAAAATTAATTCTGGAAAAATTTATGAATTGTCTGAAGTAGTAAAAGATTTAAATAAAAATACAGATATTATTGCAGATCAATCCTATAGTGAAAGACAACTTTTTGAAAAGGCTTACGATAGATTAAAATCTGAATTTGAGGTTGTTTTGAAGATAAGTCCAGAAGATGTTAGAAAAAAAATGGATAAAGCTTTAGGAAGAAATCAAAACTTAACTGTAGCCGAATAAAAAACGCCCTTCTTAAAAAAATTTAAAAAGGGCGTTTAGTTAAAAAGGAAACTATCTTCTTCTTCTTCTTCTTTTTTTAGCTTTCTTTTTAGTTTTCTTTTTAGCTTTTTTTCTTCTTTTAGCCATCTTTATCTCCCTTTGTTTAAACAAATCAATTGATTCGTTTGTTAATAATTACATTAAGTTTTTTTTCATAAGTGTCAAACACAAATTATCTTAATAAATTTTAAAAAAAATTAAATTTTACAAAATTTTAACTAAAAATTATTTTTTTAAAAAAAGTTAATAATATCAATGATTTTTTAGCGTTATTTATTAATTAATAATATTAATTTGAATAAAGTTTTTCCAATTGATGTTTATAAATATTAATTATTTCTTTTCTTTTTAATTTAAGTGTTGGAGTTAACATTCCATTTTGAATTGTAAATTCTTTACTAATTAATAAAAACTTTTTGATTTTTTCAATTAATGCTAAATTTTTATTAACTTTTTCAATTATTTCTTTTATTTTTTCTTTTTTAACTTCTTTTTCAGCTACAATTATTGCTACAAGATAGTTTTTTTTATCACCATAAACTAAACTTTGTTTTATACTTTCCTCTAAACATAAAAGATTCTCAATTTTAGTTGGAGAAATGTTATCTCCACCTAAATTTACGATTAAATCTTTTTTTCTATCAGTTATTTTTAAGAATCCATCTTCACCAATTTCACCAATATCACCCGTATGAAGCCAACCGTTTTTTATAGCTTCTTTGGTTTCCTCAATTTTGTTCCAATAACCAATCATCAAGTTCTCGCCCTTAACAAGTATCTCGCCATCTTCGGCTATTTTTACTTTGTTGGTTCTAAATGGAGGCCCTACAGTATCAACTTTTACAAGATCAGGTAAATTACAACTTACGACTGGCGAAGCCTCTGTTAATCCATATCCTTGAAGTGTAGGTAAGCCTATTGCGTTTAGAAATTCACCAATATTTTTGTCTAAGGCACCACCTCCTGAAACGAATGCTTGTAAATTTCCACCAAATTGTTTTTTGACCTTTTTTCTAACTAGAATTTCGCAGAGAAAATTTAATAAATTTTCATAAAGGGATAATTTAGTTTTATTAAGTTTTTTCTTTCCCAAAAAAACTGTTGAAAATATAAAAAACTTTTTCAATCCACTTTGCTTGTTGAAATTAATATTTATCTTGTTAAATAAGTTTTGATAAAATCTTGGGACAGCAGTCATAATAGTTGGTTTGGCGATCAACATGTTTGGTAATAATTTATCTAAACTCTCAGCGTAGAAAACTTTAGCACCTAATAATATTTGTATGAACTGAACAGTATGTTCGTACGAATGCGATAAAGGTAGCCATGTTAAAAATACTGGCTTACGTTTTTTGATAATTGGGACAAGTAAATCATATGCACCCTCACAGTTTGCAAGAATCCCTCCATGGCTTAAAACTACTCCTTTAGGAAACCCAGAAGTTCCTGATGTATAAATAATGCATGCAGGGGATGTTCTTTTCAAATTATAATTAATTATTTTTTTATAATTACTAATGTTTATTATCTCGTCAATTAGTAAACTTTCGATATCTAATTTTTCAAAAGAGATTATTTTTTTTACTTCTGGGCCAACGAAATTTTTTATCTTATTATATTGTTCATTATTTGAAACAATAATAAGTGAAGGTTTACAGTCCTTAAGAATATATTGATAATCTTTTGATGAGTAAGTTGTAAAAATTGGAACTGATACCCCTCCTGCATTCATTACTGCAATATCAGATATTAACCAGTACGGTCTATTTTCAGAAAGAATTAGACATCTGTCCCCCTCATTAATCAAAGACTTTATGTGAAAAGTTAGCTTTAATATCCTTATATATATATCTTTCCATGTATAAAAAGGTTTGTCTGGTTTTAACCATTTCAGAAAAGGCTTGTTCTCACTAATTGAGTCATACTTTTTAAAAAATAACTCAACAAGACTATTTAACTTATTAATTTCCATATATTGGTGGGCGAAGAGAGACTCGAACTCTCAAGGTATTGCTACCACCGGATTTTGAGTCCGGCGCGTCTACCAGTTCCACCATTCGCCCTTGTAATTCATATAAATTGTAAAAATTTAATTAATTTTTCTAACAACTAGCACAAAAATTATTGATGTTACAAACATTATTAATGCATAGGCAGCTGTTGGCACCATAAACACAATATCATCAAATAATTGCGTGGCTACAAAAACAGCTAAAGTTCCATTTTGTAAGCCACACTCAAGTGAAATACATTTCCTTTGTTCTAATCCCGAAGCTAAAAATTTTGCTATGAAGTAGCCTATAAAAATCATTGTAATATTTAAAATGAAAGCTACTAAACCTGCTCTCGTTATAAAACTTACTATCCTGTCCCACTCTTCTACCCAAATAGAGATAAAGACAACTAAAAATAATATTACTGACAATCTCTGAACTAACAGAGTTTTAGATACAATAAAATTCGTCATTAAACTTCTTACAATCATGCCTAAGATGACAGGAATAGTTACTATATAGAACATTTTCAATGCTATTATTAACATTGATATTTCTTTTGTAATTTCAACTCCTAAAAATTCTGCAGAATTATAGACAATTAAAGGCACTGTTATTACAGATAATAAACTCACAACTGCTGTTAACGTTACAGAAAGTGCTACATCTCCATTTGCAAATTTAGTCAAGATATTTGATGTAACTCCACCTGGAGCTGCTGCAATTACCATTACACCAAGAGCTATTTCGGGTGGCATTGAAATAATATGAATTAAAATAAAAGCGATAATTGGAAGTATTATTACTTGACCCAAAAAACCTATTATAAAATCTCTAGGGATTGTAACAACTCTTTTAAAGTCTGCTACGGTTAGGCCAAGACCCAATCCGAACATTATTAAGGCTAAACACACCGGGGCAATTGTTTTTGCGATTTCCATTAGTTTTTTAAACTTTCATTTTTAAAAAGTTCAAAAAAAGTAGCGACGAATTTACAAAGATCTATTTGATTCTGTATAAAAAGTTTCTCTAAATCTTTAATATTTTTTTTGTAATGTTGACCTAAGGTATACAGTTGATTTTGATCCTTGTGGACTATATCTTTTTTTACAATTTGACGTAATTTTCTTATAACTGTTGCCCTTGGTATGCCGGTTATTTCTGAAATTGAAGATGCGTTCACACCTGTAATCTTTTCTTTAGATAACATTAAAACTTTAACCCATTGTTGGTAAGAGCTCTCACCAAAATCATCGAAATTATTTTCGATTGTTATAGGTTTGTGAATAAAATGCTCTTTTAATCTCGTTATATGATTACCAAAAACTACAAATGCAACTACAAAGGTTTCTAGGTCATCGTGATAATCTCTTTGCCTTTTTAAATAAGGTATTTGAAATCTAAAGAAAAATCTCCAGACTAAAGTAAAGTTTTTTCTCATAAAATTCTCCAAATCTGTAGCTTTTTGAGGAGGACCAAACCAATCTTCGGTTGCCAAATATTTAGATGCGTTAGAAAGAAATATGCTTAGTTGCCTTATTGAATGCCTAGGCCTTTGAGATTGAAATGCTTTCATTGTAATGATGATTTTCTTACCTTTTCTTGAAATAATATTATCTTCACTCATTTCGTTAATTTTTCTACGCACTGTTTCTTTTGCAATATTTAAACTTTCAGATATTTCTATTAGGTTTATTTTTTCTATTTCAAAATAGGGTTTAGCGTAAAAATCGTTTTCAGAATAAACTAAAAAAACATCAGAGTAATGCCTAAATGATTTTTGAACTAGATAAATTAGAATAAAATATTTGTCCATATCATTAAAAGTTTGATAAGCATTGGTATTCCAATTCATAACAAATTTATACCAACTATCGCTTATTTTCCCGAAATTTTTTGATAAAATTGAATGCACTTCACTTCTACTTATCAATTCTTCTGGAAATTCAAGTTTTTTTTTAACTTTAAAGTCAACCTGTGTAAGATTATTTTCTTTTTTATCTACAAATTTATCAGACATGCGAGTATATATTTATAATGATAACAAATTTATATGATAGTTGTGTTAAATTTGCTAGACACAAATTTTCAAAGTATTTATTAGCATTTATTGCTTTTATAGAGAGCTCAATTTTTCCAATCCCTCCAGATGTCATGGTGGTCCCAATGGTAATAGGAAAAAAAGAGGATTACATAAAAATTTTTTTTATAACAACAATTTTTTCTGTTTTGGGTGGAGTATTTGGCTATTATCTTGGTTCTCTATTTTTAGAATTTTCAGTTTCTATAATGGAGATGTACGGGTATCAAGATAAAGTAATAGAGCTTCAAAACAAACTGTCTAACAAATCAGGTTTTATTTTTTGGTTAGGAACACTTTTTTTAGCAGGTTTTACACCCCTCCCATATAAAGTTTTTACTATTTCAAGTGGAATAATTGGATTTAATATTTATCTATTTATCTTAATAAGTTTAATTTCTAGAGGGTTAAGGTTTTTTATAGTCTCTTATGTCTCAATGAAATTTGGAGAAAAATCCATAATAATCTTACAGAAATATGGTGCAAAGTGGTCTTTTATCATTGGGTTTATAATAGTTTTAGTTTTTATAATGATATACTTTTTATTAAAATAAATGAAAAAAGATTTTGCTTTAAAAAGTTTGTTAGTTTTTTCTTTACTAACAATTGGTTTTGCTCTTTTTGTTGAGTTTTATCTTGGTCATCGACCATGTAATCTTTGTAAAATTGAAAGAATACCCTATATAGCCGCTATAGTTTTAATATCTTTATATCTAATTTTAAATAGAGGTTCAAAAATGATAATTTCGATATTAATCATTTTGTTTGTAATCGGGATTGCAATTTCTTTCTATCACTTTGGAATTGAACAAGGTTTTTTTAATGAAAGTTTTGTTTGTAAGCTGGGTCAAAATAAAGCATTTGATAACCCAGAAGATCTTTTAAAAAGTTTAAAAAAAACAAGTATAAGCTGCCAGGAGGTAACTTTTAGAATTTTTGGTTTATCACTTGCTACAATAAACATATTTGTATCTGCCTTAATAAGCGCTATACTTATAAGATTATATTTTAAAAATGAAAAAAACTGATCAAAAAGAACTAGAAGAAATAATAAGAGTTGATCATGCAGGTGAAAGAGGCGCTATTAAAATTTATGAGGGCCAGCTTCTTGCATTGAAAACTTTTATAAACGACGACGAATTAAAAAAAAAAAATTGAAGAAATGAAAGAACACGAAAAAGAGCATTTCGAATATTTTGATAAAGAAATCCAAAAAAGAAACATTAAACCTACAAAATTATTGCCTTTATGGGACCTTATGGGAATTACTCTTGGATTTGGTACAGCGATGTTAGGTAAAAAAGCGGCAATGCTATGCACTGCATCAGTTGAAGAGGTAATTGATGGCCATTACAAAGATCAAACATATAAATTACAAGAAGATGAGAAAGAACTTAAGGAAAAAATTAAAAAATTTAGAGAAGATGAACTACATCATAAAGATATAGCATATGAAAGTGGAGCAACAAAAACTGGCTTTTACAATATACTCGATAAAGTGATAAAGACCTCATCAAGAATAGCAATTACTATTTCGGAAAAGATTTAAGGTTCTAATTCTATATCCCAGTATAAATAATCCATCCAACTTTCGTGTAAAAAATTTGGAGGAAAATTTCTTCCATTTTTGTGAAGATCATCTACGGTTGGTCTGTATGGTTTATTAAATAACTTCATCCCACTCTTTTCATAAAATTTTCCGCCTTTTTTAACATTGCATGTTGAACATGCGGTCACAACATTCTCCCAATCAGTTAGTCCTCCTTTTGATTTAGGAAGAAGATGATCAAATGTAAGATCTTTTTTATCTCCACAATATTGACATGTAAATTTGTCTCTCAAAAAAACATTAAATCTTGTGAAGTTTGGATTTTCAGATGGTTTTATAAAACTTTTAAGAGCTATAACACTTGGTAAGTTCATCTCAAAAGATGGGCTCCTGATTTTTCTTTTGTAGTTAGAAACAATGCTTACCCTATTTAGAAAAACAGATTTAACGGCATCCTGCCAACACCATAATGATAAAGGGTAATAACTTAACGGTCTGAAATCAGCATTTAAAACCAGCGCTGGGCACTTCTCAAGCGGGACTTTTTCATTAGAAGAAATAATCATATTTAAAAGTTAACTGAATATAAAAATTATATCAAGGTATAATTTTGTATCAAAGTGAGCAAATTAGTATAAATTTTTTTTGATAAATTTAAGACCAAGACTTGATCCTTCTAATGGAATTCTATGTTCGCAGCCTTTGAATATTTGTGTCTCAATGTTATAATCATTTTTTTTAAAAAAATCTTTAGCTTCTAGTAAATGACTTATTGGTACTACTGCGTCCTTTTCCCCGTGCATTAAAATTACTTTTGGTCGAGAAACTATATTTTTTTCGAGATGTTTTAAGTCAATTATTTTTCCTGAATAACCGATTATAGAATTTATTCTATCTTTTCTTTTTAATCCTGTTTGAAGAGTTATCATACAACCTTGACTAAAACCTGATAATATAATTTTTTCAGAAGGCAAATCATGTTTTGATTTAACTTCATCAATAAATTTATTAAGTTTGATTTCAGCGACAATTGATTTCATTAATACTTGTTCCGATGTCTGATCCATTAAATCAAACCATTGATAGCCAGTTGGGCTAATTGAACATTTTTCAGGGGCATCTGGGCAAATGAAAATTGTTTGTGGCAAATAAGTTTTCCAATAGTTAGCAAGTATTGAAATATCTTTACCATCACCACCATAGCCGTGACAAAGAATTATAGCATTTTTTGGTTTTTCCCCTGAAATTGGATTTATTATTGTTGTGTTTAGAGAGTAGCTCATGATAGTAACCTATATAATGTCAGAATTTTTATTTAATTTTATTGGTTTTAGTTTACTCGGTGCTGTTGGCATAGTTTTAGTTTTAGGTATTTATACTTTATTTAAAGGAGGAAGTACTAGTAAAAAATACTCTAATAAATTAATGCAGTTGCGGGTTCTTCTTCAATTTATAGCAATAATCGTACTAGTCGTTCTTGCATATTTTTTTAAAAATTAAATATATTTTTTCAAAAGATCTATAAATTCCTTACTTTGAAAATCTATTTCTCCTACAACTCTACCGAATTCGTCTCCATTTTTGTCAATTAGGATACTGGTTGGAAGTCCTCTCATTTTAAAAGATTTTACTAATTCTAATTTTGGATCAAAATATGAGTTTAAGCTAACAACCCCAATTTCTCTAAAAAAATCTCTTACTCTTAATTTGTTGGGAGGCTCCATATTTATTGCATATATTTTAATTTCAGGAAAACTTACAGCCAATTTTTCAAGCGATGGCATCTCTCTTTTGCATGGAGCACACCATGTTGCCCAAAAATTTAAAATCATGATATTGCCTTTTTTTGAAGTTAGATCAACATCTTGAAGATTGTAATCTTTGAATTTAAGTTCTTTAATATTTACTGGTTTATCGTGAATTATCACATTTTTCGATAAACCTTCATTTGCTGGAAGATTGTTTACTAATATTAAAGATAATATTATGTGAATATAGATTTTAAAAGATTTACTAATTTTCATATTAATTTAAATTGAAAATAACATAGATTATGACAAATAAAAATAAGACAGTTTGGTCTGGTAGATTCAAAAGCCCGATTTCTAAATCATTCCAAAGAATTGGTGCTTCTATAAACGTGGATAAAAGACTCTACGAACAGGATATTTTTGCATCAAAAATTCATACTCAGATGCTTATCAAAAATAAGATAATTCCTGTCAAAGACGGAAAAAAAATTCTTAAGGGTCTAGAAAAAATTAAAAAACAAATAAAAAAAGGTAAATTTGTTTTTAAAGAGAAGTTTGAAGATATTCATTTAAATATTGAAAAAAAATTATTTGAGATAATCGGAGTTTCTGCGGGTTACATGCATACTGCAAGATCAAGAAATGATCAGGTTGTCACTGACTTTAAGCTTTGGGTGAAGGACTCATCTTTGATTATAATAGATGAGTTAAATGATTTGATGAAAAATATAATAAAAAAAGCAGAAAAAAATATAGGAACAGTAATGCCAGGTTTCACTCACTTAAAAAATGCTCAACCTATTTCATTTGCACATTACTTATTAGCATACTATGAAATGTTTAAAAGAGACAAATCAAGATTTTTCAATAATTTAGAATTAATTGATGACTCACCTTTAGGTGTGGCAGCTTTATCTGGAACCTCATATAAAATTGATAGGCATTTTACATCAAAAAAACTTGGATTCAAAAAGCCGACTAACAACTCGATCGACACCGTTTCAGATAGAGATTTTGCCATTGATTTTTTGTATGCTTGTGCCGTCTGCGCCATGCACCTATCTAGACTTGCAGAAGATTTTATAATTTTAAATTCTGATGCTTACAAATTAATAAGTTTTAATGATAAGATGCTTACAGGATCATCAATCATGCCTCAAAAAAAAAATCCAGATCCAGCTGAACTTATCAGGGGGAGAACAGGAATTAATTATGGTAAATTAAATTCAATTTTAACAATAATGAAAGGTCTTCCAATTTCTTATTTTAAGGACTTGCAAGACGATAAGTCGCTCGTGTTTGATGGATTTGATACTCTTAAAGATACACTTATAATGAGTAATGAATTGATTAAAAATGTTTATCCAAATAAAACAAGAATGTTGAATATGGCTAATACTGGTTATACAACTGCAACTGATTTTGCAGATTATTTAGTTAAAGAAAAAAATTTATCCTTTAGGGCGGCTTACAAAATATCTTCAAAAATAGTCAATTATGCTGAAAAAAATAAAAAAAATTTAGATGAATTAAATTTAAATGAGATAAAAAAATTTTATAAAGATTTAGATTTAAAAGTTTTAAAAATTTTTAACGTAAAAAATTCAATGAATTCTAAAAATTCTTTTGGAGGCACTTCAGAAAAAAACGTAAAAAGTATGATTAAAAGATATAAAAAGGAACTCAGATGAGACTTGCTATAACTTTAATTTTGTTAATCTTCGTTTTAACAGCTTGTGGAAAAAAATCTAATCCACAATATCAAGGTTCAACTAATAACCTAATAAGCATTATATAAATCATGTCTTATATAAGATACAAAAATAATAAGCTCTTTATAGAGAATGTCTCTGTTAATCAACTCGCATCAAAATTAAAAACACCTTTTTATCTTTATTCAGAAGGTAATATAGTTGAAAATTACAACTCATTTTCAAATAGTTTTAAAAAATCTAAACCTTTAGTTTGCTTTTCAGTGAAAGCTAATTCTAATATTCAAATTTTAAAAATTTTAAAAAAGTTGGGTTCAGGAGCTGATGTAGTCTCTGGTGGTGAATTGCTAAAGGCAATTAAATCTGGGATAAAACCCAATAAAATTGTTTTTTCAGGTGTAGGAAAAACTGAAGAAGAAATTAGATTAGCAATTAGAAAAAATATTTTATTAATAAACGTTGAGTCAGAAAACGAAGCTTTACTAATAAATAAAATATCTGGTCAATTAAAAAAAAGACAGCAATAGGTATCAGACTAAATCCTGATATTAATGCGCCTACACATAAAAAAATTTCTACTGGAAAAGCTGAAGATAAATTTGGACTTTCAAAAACAAATTTAATTTCTTTTTGTCTTAATATAAGTAAACTAAAAAATTTGAAACTAAATGCAATTAGTGTTCATATTGGAAGTCAGATTTTAAGTGAAAATCCATTTAAAAAAACTTTAAAAGTTTTAGAAGAAATAATAATCAAAACAAAAATACACTTTAAGTTTGTTGATCTTGGAGGTGGCTTTGGTATTGCCTACAAAAAAAATGACCGAAAAATAAACTTAAAAAATTATTCGAGTTTAGTTGAAAAGTTTAGAAAAAAATATAATTGTAATATTATTTTTGAACCAGGTAGAGCTATTTTAGGAAATACAGCTGTTTTAGTAACTAAAATTCAATATCTTAAAAAAGGATCAAACAAAACGTTTGCTATTTTAAATGCGGGGATGAATGACTTTATGCGAACTGCACTTTATGATGCAGTCCACAATATAATTCCAGTAATAAAAAATTCAAAAAAAAATAAAGGTCCCCTGGAGTTTGTAGGACCAATTTGCGAAACAACTTGTAAATTTATTAAATACAATAAATACCAAAAACTAAGAGAGTCTGATTATGTTGCTATTGCTGATGTGGGGGCTTACGGAGCTTCTCTATCTTCAAATTATAATACTAAACCGCTAATAGCCGAGGTAATCATTAATAAAACCAAAGCTAGAATAATAAGAAAAAAACAAGATATAAAAAGTTTACTCATCCAATAATGCAATTGATAAGATCAGTCTTGTTCACAATATTATTTTACTCAACTTTAATTTTAGTTTTTATTTTAGCAATACCAACATTGGTTTTACCTAGCAAAGCTACAATGATTTGTGGAAAGATACTGGCACATATCATTATTTTTTTGTTAAAGTTTGTCTTAGGAGTTAGAGTTACTTTTTCTGGAATAGAAAATTTAAAAAAAAATGAAAGGTTTTTTGTTGCTAGTGCACATCAATCTTTACTTGAAACATTTATACTTCAAGCTCCTTTGGAATATCCTATTTTTATCCTTAAAAAGGAACTTCTTAAAATTCCCTTATTTGGTTGGTATTTAAAAAAAATTGGTGCGATTGATATTGTTAGAGATACCACAACAAAAGAAAATTTAAATTTTTTTGAAAAAATTAAGAACAACGATGAAATTAAAAAAAGGCCTTTGTTGATTTTTCCTCAAGGAACAAGAGTTAAATTTGGTGAAAGAATACCATTTAAAAAGGGAGCGGGAAGGATTTACGAAGCATTAAATTTACCTTGTGTTCCCGTAGCATTAAACACCGGAAAAGTATGGCCAAAAAATAGTTTCTTTAAAAAAAATCACAATATAGAAATATCTTTCTTAGAACCTATTGAACCTGGAAAAGATAAAGATGTTTTTATAAAAGACTTGGAAACAAATATTTATTCCTCTATTGATAAATTATTTTAATCTTTTTTTCTACCAAAGTCAGGGGACTTAACATCTTGACCTGCTTTAATAATCTCTTTCCTAACATTCTTAGTAGATGCAAATATTTTAAGAAGTTTTTCGCTATTTTTTTCTATAATGGCTTTTTTAAAATCATTAATATTTTCAGAAAATTCATCTAATATTTTTATAATATTGTTGCTGTTATCAATAAAAATATCTCTCCACATTAAAGGATCTGATGAAGCAATACGAGTAAAGTCTCTTAGACCTCCAGCGCTATATTTTATAATTTCATCTTTAAATTTCTCATCAGTGCTAATAGCTGTTTTTACAATATTATATGCAACTGCATGAGGTAAATGACTTGTAAGTGCTAGTATATGATCATGATCTTCTATAGTCATCAATTTTACTTTGCTACCTAAAAATTCCCAAAACTTTTTTAATTTTTCAACTTTATCTGTGTTTGAGTTTTTTCCTTTACAAATAATTGTCCATCTATTTTTAAAAAGATTTTTTAATCCTGCAGACGGTCCACTTTCTTCAGTTCCTGCTATAGGGTGCGATGCTATCCAGTTAACATTATTTAAATTAAAATTTTCAAATATTTTATTCACTTCTTTTTTTACTGAGCCAGTATCCGTGATGATGGCATCTTTCTTGAATGAGTCCCTCGCGGATAATAGAACTTCTTTATATGCGCTTAGAGGTACTGCGAAAATTACTAGGTCCGCATCTTTAACAGCAGATTGAATATCTTTTGATAAGTCTCTGCATAAATTTTCTTTTTTAATAATTTCAATGACATCCTTAGACTTGTCAAAAACTGTAACTGATTTACTAATTTTATTATTAATATTTCTAAGGATTGATGATCCTATTAAACCACAACCAATAATAGCAATTTTTTCAAACATTAAACTATCTTTCTAATAATTTTTATAAATTTTTTATTCTCTAAATTGTTTCCAATCGTTATTCTTAATGAATTTTTAATATTATATATATCCATTTTTCTTACAAGTATTCCACTTTTAGCTAATTTTAAAAATATTTTTTTTGAATTTCCTCTAATCTTATTAAAATTTATTAGTAAAAAATTTCCATATCCTAAATTTGTTTCAATTCTTAAGTTTTTAAAAATATTATAAAAAATTTTTA
>MDSZ01066861.1_pt1 | contig 17242 bp, 21 predicted proteins | sample 811201 | NCBI WGS metagenome assembly MDSZ01 (sample SAMN05326647, study PRJNA326480) | marine metagenome | isolation source: seawater | place: Indian Ocean: North | collected 2010
CACAGATTCCCGAGTTGGTCAAAGGGGATAGACTCAAGTTCTATTGCATTCATGCTTCGTGGGTTCGAATCCCACTCTGTGTAATTATTATAAATTTTTAATATATTATAATATATAAATGTTATCCGTAATTAAATTAATCTTTTACTCTTTTGGATTTTTAAACAATACAATTGATGAAAAAATTGATTATATTAATGATATGAATACTCAAAATTTATCATATAAATTAGAATTATATGATTTTGAATATATAAACAATGGCAACGAATTTATTCCCAGGTTAGAATGTTACAACTGTTTTGTTGATAATGATAATATTGAATTACCTGAATCGGTTGATTGGAGAAAAGAAAATGCTGTCACCGTTGTAAAAAATCAAGGTGATTGTGGTTCATGTTGGTCTTTTTCAACAACAGGATCTATTGAAGGTGCTTGGGCAGTCAAATATGATAAATTATACAATTTATCTGAACAGATGTTAGTAGATTGTAGCGGTACTTATGGAAATAAAGGATGCGAAGGGGGATTGATGGATTATGGATTTAAATATGTTATTGATAATGGATTATGTTCTGAAAATGATTACCCATATCAAGCAGAAAGAGATTTCTGTAGATCTAGTTTATGTAGTATTAAAGTTAAAATAAGAGATTATTCTGATGTAAGATCTAATAATGAATATTTGCTTAAAAGAGCAGTAGCAAAACAACCTGTATCTGTTGCGATTCAAGCAAATCTATCTAGTTTTCATTTTTATAAATCAGGTGTATATCAAGACGATGATTGTGGAACGCAATTAGATCACGGTGTTCTAATTGTGGGATATGGATATGATAAAGAAACTGGATTAGATTATTGGATTGTAAAGAACAGTTGGAGTCCTCAATGGGGTGAAGATGGTTACGTAAGGATTCTTAGAAATTATGATAAATCTGAATCTGGTATGTGTGGTATTGCTTTACAACCAAGTTTCCCTATAGTCTAGATATAATCACATTTTTCGGTCCAAAATTTATTTTCTTCTAAATCTATTAATAATTTAAATGGTTTTCCACAACCATATATTAAACCTTCATTAAATAATCTATCACATTCTGATTTATTTAAATGAGGATCTATTTGTTCATTATTATTTTTATATACACCATGTCTAAATATTTTACAATTAAAATCTTTTTTATTTATTATAATTAAATCTGAACAATGTGGACATTTAACTAATATATTCTCCATATATTATATAAATTATTTCTTTTTATTTTTATTTTTACCTCGAAGATAATTTTGATGCTTTAAATATCTATGTGGATTATATGACATACTAAAATATGATATAACATCATAATCTACACCTTTGAATATACGTAAATCATCTATCTTAGATACATTACTTTTTATTTCATCATATTCTACTTTATGTATTTTCAAAAATTCCATTAATGATCGTGGACCAGTAGTTTGAAATATATATCTTACTTTCCAATCTTTATATATATCAATCTTATTTTTTTCTTTAATACGAGTTTCTACAAACTTTAGATAATCATACATAACTTCACAACCTTTTGGTGCATATATTACTTCCATATCTGTATTTGTATGAGGTTTTTTAGGAGTATAATAATATTCACAAAATGCTAATCTATCAAACTCATATTTTTTCTTTAATGGAAATATATCCATATCTACGTACATACCTCCTTCATCGTATAATATTAAAAATCTTATTATATCTGCTCTCATAATAGGATATTTAACTGAATTATACATTTTTTTAAATTCAGGATATTTATTTATTAATTTAGTACACATATCATCATTCCATAATTTATATCTGTATCCAGCTTTCTTAGCAAGATCAGACCATGCTTTTTTAGAATCAACAAATAAAGGGAAATCTGTTATAGGTTTATTATCTCTAAATACACCATATATTTGATGTATTATTAATTTAGGTCTATTTTTAGTATTTATTTTAGTATTATATACTTTTGGTTTTAATTCTTCTTTATTTATACCCTTTTTAGTAGTTTTTTTCTTTTTATTTGAACGCATTATATATATAATATATATTAGAAAAATAAAGTATTAATAATTATCTCAAAATATTTGTGATATCTCAAAATATTTGTGATATCTCAAAATTTGTGATTTCTCAAAAAATTTGAGATAAAGATTGATCCATTTCAAATCCTTCGTTCTGACTACTTTCAAGTAATCCGAACACCAACGCTTTCAGTTTATCACTGAATTTCGCTTTCGTCGCACTTTCAAGATGTCTAAATCAATGGTCAAAAATGCTCTCATCGAGGCAAACATGACATATATGTTGGAAAAGTATATCCGCCCCGACGGCGGCGAATCTCTCACACTCGACGATCTCCGAGGTGATGAGGAACTATCCAAACTGTATGAACAGTTTTTCGAAGAAGCACCAAAAAAAGACAAAAAAGCAAAAAAAGAAAAAAAAGCACAAAATTCGGAAAAATCCAAAAAAGCGCCGCAGCCTAAAGTATCCATCGAAGATAGAGCATCTGCTGGCATTGACACCAGCAGATGCCAGTGCCGCATATGGCCAGGCGAGAAGTACCGCCTGGACAATATCCAGTGTTCCACCAAGAAATCAGATGGAGAATACTGTAAGATGCATGCCAAGAAAATTAAAGAGCATGGTCCCTGGTGGTTGGGTGATATATCTGATCCTCGGCCAGAGGTTGCGATGGGTCCATCCACTGCGCCGAAGGAAAAGCAGAAGCGTCACTTGTGGCACGATCAAGTTGGTACCATGTCCCGCCCATCTAAGAAAAAGACTACATCCAAGGATGCGGCTACCCCTGTCGAGGAACCTGTTCAAGACGCTGAACAGGCTCAAGTCACCGAACTAACTCAAGCATCGGATCCTGCTCCTGACACCGAACCATCATCTCCCTCCCCCTCCCAGGCATCCACCCACGTTCCAGACTCAGGTAATGAAGATAATGAAGAACAAGACGAAGTATCTGAATTGAGTGTCGATCAAAATGAATACGCAAGTTCAGAGAGAGGTGAAGAAGGTGAAGGTGACGAAGATGATATAGCGGGATCAGATGATGATGACTTACCAGATGTTATAGAATCTTCAGATGATGAGGATGATACATTGTAAGTAGTGATAGTAGTGTATTAGTATAGTAGTAATAATAAAATTTTTTTATCATATATTAATCTTTGAAAAAATTTGAGATATTGATTGAGATAAAATAAACACAATCAATAATGGTCTCTACAATCATGGCCACAATCCCCTGCATGGCGTGTACTCTGCCTGTTCTTAAAAAGAATAACGAAACAATGGATAGTGGATCACATATTCCTTCAGAAGAAAAGTTTATGAATGATAATCTCATGGAAGTATACTATGTTTCAGATGAAATATCTGTGGATAAAAACTATCGCCTCATTACTAAGATAGATCTTCATCCACCTCGAATCAGTGAACCATATCGCAAATTCAGAAAGGTACCAAAATCTAATCGTCTTGAAAGAAAATATCACAATATTCATCAACCTGGTAGGACAAACTGTACTCAACGCTATCAAGGAAAGTAATTTATATAAACAATCTATATACTATAACACATAATAAATTTTTTTATCATATTTAAGAATATAATATAATTTTATATATAAATGGAGAATAAAGATACTGAATATAAAGATGGAGATCATAATTCATTTATTGAATATGTTTTTAAAGATTCACCAAAACCCAAAATGACTATCAAATTAGAACTAGAACCACCGAATCATGGAAACAATCTTAATAAACATATATTTGAACAATTACTACAAATATTTACTGATGGTATGAAATATTTATATGGCAATAACGATGGAAAAGTAGATATAAGTCAATTAGAAATAGAATCTATATTAAAAATGAAAGAATATTTTGATTCATTTGGAGTTGAATTAATATTTAATATGTATAATCAACATGATTATGTTTTTAAACCATATATTTATAATAGTCCAGAATTATATAATAAAAGTAAATCTGTTAACGATTTTTATTATGAAATTCCCTTAGAAAAAGAAGGAAAAATATTAGTTTATAGAATTAGTTTTAATTTATAAATAATATATAATGTTTGTTCAATTCAATTATGATAATTTTCCAAATGTCTATGTGACTTTTGGTAAATTAAATTCGACAGAAGAATTTAATATTCTAACAAGTGAATGGTTGAGATTATATGAACAAAAAATACCTTTTACTTTTATATTTGATTCATCTAATTTAGAAGTTTATAATATTAAATATTCTTTTAAGATGTCAGCATTTATTCATAGATTAAAAAAAGAACCAGAACAATATTTACAGAAAAGTATTATATTAGTAACAAATTCATTTATACAGCATTTATTAGATTTAATATTTTTTATACAATCACCAGTAGCACCTGTATATATTGTTAGAGAAAAAGAAGATATTCAAAAAATATTAGATGGTGAAGAAGTAGAAAGATGTAAAATTATTTATCCTTAGATATTTGTATAATAATATAATAAATAAATAATCCATAGAAATTCTTAGATACTATATCCAAAATATTATATGAAATATTTTTTGTTTTCAAATCAGTCATAGCAGCAACACCATACAAACCCCAAACTATTACTAAAAATGTAAATAATTTCTTACCTAACTCTGATTTCTTGGCATATTCTTGGTATATTAAATTGAATGATAAATAGAAAAATACAAATCCTAATGGAATACCTATACGTTTATCTATAATACCTGCCTCACCTAAAAATCCACATAATAACATCAAACCATTATAAATAAATATTTTGATTATATTATTTTTATTTTCTTTAAAGAAATCAATCATTTTAAAAGTTTTATTGATATTCTTTTCTCTATATTCTTGATATTTCATAAATACAATAGTTGATATTAACATAATTGGTGTGGAAAATGTCCAATCAATATACCTTCTAGGTGTAACTTTGTTTAGATTGTGAATTGCAAATATAACCCATATATAAAATCCGGATTCAATTAATTGAACAATCCCTTCAAGAACAAGTATTTCTTTAAGAACAAAATCTTTTTCTATAAGTTTTTTAAACAAACCGTCTAAACTAATTATAGTAGTTATGATTTGAACTACTAATGAAGCATAAATTGTTTTTGCTACTAATGTATCAGGTTTTAATAACATATATAACTATAATATATATAATATTATATATATATATGTCTGATAGAGTAAATCAATTCAAAGATATTATATCCAAAATTGATATAAATAAAAAAGAAAATAAAGATATTATAAAAAAAATTGAAAAAATATTAAATGAACGAATAAATACAGATTTAGAAATTTTTTTTAAATTAAAATCACCTAGAAAGGTTTCTAATCATATTTCCAAGTGATATTTTTGGATTATCTGTAATGGCATCAATAATTTTATCACCTTCAAATGTAAATATTCTTTGATGATAATTATATTTTATGGCTAGTTTAGTACATGATTTACAACAAGTAGTTGTTTTAATATTACCTTCTTTTCCATATCTCCAAATATAAATATCATATTTATTTTTTTGATCAAATTGTCGACAATATTTAATAGCTATTTCTTCTGCATGAGTAGTTATTTTAGAAGAAGTATTTCCATTAGCACGACAGGCACCACTTTTAACTATTATTTTTTGTTTTCGGTCGTAAAACGCAATACAGGACACTAACACCACACACAGCGCGACAATAAAGATTTGATACATCTGTATTACAACGCAAATTCAAAGGCAACTCCTGCAACATAGTCTTAGACAAAGACATAATAATTTTGTATAAGTTAGTTAGGTTAGTTTATAGTTAGAATACTTAAGAAGAGTTTATTTATATTTGTATTCGTTTTATAAGTTTATTTAAGTATATAATTTATAAATAAAATATTTAAAATCAAATTTATTTACCACATATTTCTTTTGCTCTTTTGTAAAGTCTTATTCCTTCTTTACCTTTATTAATAGTAACAAATCCTTTAATACCTAGTTCTTTACGTGCCTGACTTAAACATTTCATCCAATTACCTTTTCCTTTAGTTTTCTTTGTTTTTTTAGAAGATTTTCTTTTCTTCCGAGTACCTCCACTCATTGAAAGTTTCTTATTCACTCTTTTCATAGTTTTTTTCATACTTCTACGTTTTTGCGCCATTTATAATATATATTAGAAAATAATTATTTTAAAATTTAAAAAACTCTTTAGATAAATCAACTTTTTGTCCCATATTGGTAGTTGGATGTCTATTCGATCCCAATACACAGGACCTTTTCTCAAATTGTGAATTATTGTGAATAATAAGTATTTGCGGTCTTCGTAATTTATTAGCACCACATTCATCTTGAGGACCAAACGCACGACTCATACCTACATCAATCCTCCATAATCTATCATTATATAGAGAATTTAAATTTTTATCTTCCATATATTGTGGTGTATGAGCAATAACCATACCTTTAATTGGCATTAATAATTTATTATTCTTATTAATTAATTGTAATAGTTTAGAAAAGTTTTGAGAATTATTTTCAGGATTATCTTCTTCTTCAGCGAATATTCTACACCAGAAAGGAGACATATCATCATCTTGTCTAAATATTTCATCAAATATTTGTGATTCAATTGAATTTTGTTCTGGATCTGCGTTTAGTAACCATCTTGCTACTATATCATTTATTTCAGCAATTTTATATTTTTCCATTAGTTCAATACTTAATCCTCCATGAACAAAAACATATGATCCTATTATTATAATACTTTTTTTCCTATCAGCATATAATTTGGATATATTTCCGCCACGTTGAAATGCTTTTAATCTATGATAATATCCAAGAGGATATCCATCTTTTGTATATTTAGAAATCCTTTCATTTGGAGGTACCCATTCTAAAAATTCTTTAGGTGAAACATAACGGAAATCTTTATCAACATTCATTAGTTCATGATTACCAAGTGTTCCTAATAATCTGCCACCAACTTTTCGTGCTTCATCATCCAATCTAAAAAATAAACGTATAATTGCTCTATTACTACCTTCATCATCAATTACATCATCAAAATCCGCAATACAATCATTATCACTCCATTCTTCAGGACGACACCGATCAATTTGATCGCCCAATTGAATAACCCATGTATCACCACCACACCAATGAATATTATCAATATCTTTATTATTAGCATTTTGTGGAATAACTTCAGAAAGTTTTAAGACTTTTAAAGCAACTGTCAAATCACCATGAATATCACCAATACATACTAATTTCTTAACAGGTGGATAAATACCAAATCTATCATATTTAGGATTATTAGAGTTCATTTGATTGTTTAAATTTTGAACAGATTGTTGTTGAATTTTATTCATTTCATGTGTTTTAACGGCATTTACTCTTTCAGAATTAGTATTTGGTTCTGATAATCTGCGACGGTTATTACTTGGTTTAGGTGGCCCTGATCTATCTTTACTTTGTTGATTACCAGATACAGAATTTCTCCTTTTATTTACAGAAACAGATTTAATATTTGTATCTTGTTTTTGTTGACTTAATTTTATTTTTTTATATTTTTCTAATAAATTAATTAAATCATTTCTTGTATATTTTTTAGATTTATCAATAAGACCATATTTTGTCCCCAATTGAACTAATTGTTTATTATCTAAATCTTTAATTTCAACCATATAATATAGAAAATTAAACTATTTTTAAATATAAACTAATTATATATATATGGAATTATGGATGAAATATGCTCTAGTAGCAGCATTTTTTATAGCTATTAGAGATATATTCTCAAGTAAAATAGCAAGGAAATATGATTACATAGATTATATAATTCATGCAAATATATTTGTATTTATAATTACAATGATATATGTATTATTTACAAAAAGAAAAATTAAAATGATTGATGATTATAATGATATATTTTTAATTGTATTAAGATTATTTATAGTATTTATTATAATTGAACCATGTATATTTAATTCATTTAAAAATTCAAATAATCCGAGTAAATCAGTATCAATAATAAATTTAAATATATTAATATTATTAATTCTAACAATATTATTCATGAAAAAAAAAGTAAATGTTAAACAAGTTATTGGGGTTTTTATTATATTTGGTGGATTATATTTATTGAGATAATTTTAATCTTTTAGGTTTTTTTGTTTTTTTATATTTTTTATCTTTATTTTTAGATTTATTTTTAGATTTATTTTTAGATTTATTTTTATCTTTTTCTTTATGTTTAAATCTATCTTTATGTTTTGTTTTCTTCTTTATATATTTTTTCTTTGAACCTTTATTTAAATTTTCAATTGTTGTTCTTGTTAATGTAAAGTTAGCCATATGTTTTCCATCACCTATAACTGCTACGGCTTTTCTTATAATCCAACTTTCTTCACTAACAGCATGAGCTGAATTAGTTACATCAATAGATACTGTACAATCAAATTTATCTTTATTTATAATATAATTAATATCAAATTCTAAATTATCTAAATAAAATCCCAGTTCCTTTGAATATTTTGTTAAACAATTTGTAAAAAATCTTCTTAATTTATCGTGATTATATTCTATTTTTATATTATTTCCATTTTTTATACATTTATAGTCTATATCATTTATATATATATAATCATCTTTTTCATTAATATTAGGTATAGTTAAAAATGATATAGGACATTCATCATATTTTTGCTTTATATATTTAAATCTTTCTGAAATATTCGATGTTAATGGTTTAATAATAACATAGAGATAATTAATATCTCTTATAAAATAAAAATATATTTCACATAAATCCATATAATATTTTTTTATGGCACCTCCATATAATTTATCAAATACTTTATCAGGTAATATATTCTCTGTATTCATGGGAGAACCTAATTTATTTTCTGGTGGTATAAATGGATCACCTGGATTATCTTCAGGTGGAGATATTGGAGCTAGAACATTTTGAACATTTTCATTTGATTTTGTTGATTTAAAACTACTACTTTCATTAGATTTTGTAGATTTAAAACTATCTTCATTTTCTTGAACAGAATTAAAATTATCAGAATTAAAATTATCAGAATGATCTTTTAAATTATATGATAATATATTAATATTAGATTTTCTATTCTTTTTAATTAACATAAACGCTAAATTAATCATATTATCTGTTGTACATAAATTTCTGTTTATTATTCTGTCATAATATGACCAATCTATTTTATATTTATTATTTAAATTTTGATAAGTACCTGTAAATAAATTTGGAACACACTCATCTATTAATCTATTTTCAGATTTTATACTAGAACTAATAGATTTAGATTTAGATTTAGATTTAGATCTAGAATTAGATTTTAATTTATCCATTTCTATATTTAATACACCACCTGACTGATTAGAACAACACATATTCCTTCTATTACGTTGATCAATACATAATGATATATTTTCATTTGTTCTATATTTTAAACCTGATTCACATTCTCCTTGAGATATACCTGAATGTCTTGAATTAACTTCGCTCGAACAAGGTAATACTATTATTTTAATTCTATTATCACAATTAAAAGGATTTAATACTAATGCAGCTGTTTGATATGTTCTTTTTAATTCAGAGCAAAATACATATAAATTAAATTTTTCTTCTATTCTTCCACCAAAATCATCTTTTAAACAATTAAAAAAATGAATTGATGTATTCTCTGCTTGTTCAATACCTACATCTGTTAATGATGTATCTTTATAACTATTTCCTGGTGTATGTTGTTTCCAACGTTTAGAATCACCACTTTTACCCCATAAATTATGAATACCTTGAGCATGTCTAATTAAATAAAATACATAAGTACATTCTTTACTAACTAATCTATTTTTCTTTCCTTTGGTTTTAATAAAAGAACTAAAATTTAGATCTTCAGTTAATTCTAAATCAGATAAATTGATTTCTGCTAATAATTCTCCTACACTATTTTCCTTGTAATATTGAGACATTGTATTATTTTCCTGTGGATCCAACATACCTTGATATTTCATAAACAAACGTATTTTATTTGTATCATATTTACCTGTATATTTTTCTATTATTAATTTTAAAATACAACCATTTTGAAATTTTTTAAATTGTGATGGACGATTATCTGACATTTTAAAAATATGATTTAAAATACATTTCATTCTGTGTTGATGTGTAAATATAACAGAAACTATTTGTTCATTATTATAACTATCACTAGTATTCATATATAATATTATTTATTTTTTTTTTGTTTTTTTAGTTCCTTTATTTAGTTTACTATATTCTTTAATAATTTTATTATATCTATTTAAACATTCATCAGGTAAAATTCTATCATAATAATTTATATTACACATTTCTCTACATAGTTTAAATACATCTTTTAAAAAATTACTTTGTTCGACATATTTAATTATATCATATTCAACAAATAAATAAGGTATTAATATACCCAAACTGTAAGTATCAATCATTTTAATCATATTATTATACTCATTTTTTGTTAATGAATATCTAGATAATAAATAATTAATATGTTCATTTATATTTATATTAAATAATTTATGTAAAATTAGTATATCTCTATAATGCTTTCTTTTCATATATTTAGATTTTTCATCATTTTTATCATATTCTAATAAATTAGAATAAAGATATTCTAATGGATACCAAATATATATTCTTTTAGTATTAAATTCTGAAAAACTTCGTGTTTTAAAATGTTCAGTATTATTTAATTTACCAGATAAACCGAAATCAATATATTTAAAAAATTTACCATCTAAAACAATATTATTATATTTAATATCTAAATGAATTAATTTATTATTTTTCATTTCTTTTAATCCAATAAATAAAAATTTCATTTTATTAAACATTTTATACATATTAATTTCTATTTTAGTTAATGATTGATCATTTAATATATTTTCTATAAAATAGTCTTCTAATGTAATACCGCCATATTTACTTATAATCATTTTACTAGATTCATTAAATATTTTTTCATAATCTTTATCTTTACAATCTAATATTTGTTTATCATACTCAAATATATTATCATATGTAGGAGGTTTACAAAATTTCTCCGAAATAATACACCATTTATTGTAATTTTTAATTGTTTTTACTATATTAGCAATTTTTTTTTCTTTATTAAAGTATTTAAGAGATTTTTCACCATAAATTAATTTAGATACTTTATCATTATTAATATTTTTTTTACCTTTACATGGTATACTAGGTTTAAATACACAAGAAGAAGATCCTGTTGCCAATAATTCTCCTCCAATCATATATATTATAATATATTTTAGTTAAATAAATAAAATTAAAATATATTAATGGATATTATGGAAGATTCAAATTCATCTATATATGTACAAGCTAAAATAGAATATACAAAGCAATTAATAAATAATATACAATCACATTTTTTCGATGGTGTTAAATCAATTTATGATGATTCTAAAGATCTATATAAGAAAAATTCATCTTCATCACTATTATTTATATTTAGAACATTGCTTGAAAAAGTTCCAGAATGGAATAATGAAATGGTAGTAACAGAAACTGACCGTATAATTGAGACATCTAAATGTGATTATTTAGATGATCTACTAACAGCAGTGTTTATTTCTCATACAAAAATTTTAATGTCTATAGGAACAAATAATAATGATCGTGTAAATTTAACTGTCCCTAAATTATCGAATTTTATTCATAAATGTTATATTAATATTGCAAGAAGTCTATGGAAAAACCCTCTATTATTTTCAGAAAATATATCAGGTATTGAATATCAAAGAAATCTTAAAACAATTGAAGATATTATTAGTGAAGGAATTGAAAATACAATTAGATTTTCATTACCAGTCAAAGATATAATTAAAGGACAACTCGAACTTCAAGAAAAAGAAGAAAAAGTTGAAAAACAAGATGATAATACATTATTATTAAATAAATTAAAAGAATTATTAAATCTTAAAGATGATTCAGAATCTGTAGATGAAACATGTAAAGAAGTAGTTGAAGGTAATACTGAAGATACATTTAAAAAATCTAATCCTGTAATTGAAATAAACAGAGGACAAGAATTAATCGAAGAACCATTATCTGATTCAGTTGAAATTAAAGAAAATAATATAAATTCCGGATATGATTCTCCTGGTGAAGAAACTATTGATAGAAATTGTACTAATTTAGAAATAAATGATATTGAAGAAGTTGTTGTTGATAATAATAAATATGATAATCCTGAAATTATTGATTCTGAAAAAGATAATAGTGAACTATATGAAAAATTAGTTAAAATTAAACAAGATAATGAAGATAATGAAGTAAAATCTGGAGAAATAGTAGTTTCAAAAATATCTGATAATCCCATTAAAGTAGATGAACTTCCAATTGAAGAACCTAATATCACAAAACCTGTTTTATCAGATGAGGAAAAACTTAAACAAGAATTAGAAAATAGAAACTATGATGATCGTATAGTAGATATAACCGAACAAGAAAAAAATGATATAAAATCTATAAATACATCAAATGATGTAGTGATAATTGAAGATAAACCTAAAAAAGACGATGATAAAGAAACTGTAGATCTTTTTATGGAAGATTTACAAAAAATGGATAATAAACAAGAAGTCAATATGGATAAAATAGATGAAAGTGAATATATCCTATTTGATGATTTGAATTAAATTAAATTATGATTTTTTTTTATTTTACAATATTATAAAATAATGAACAGTAGTATTATGATGGATATTATTATTAGTTTAATATTAGTATTTATATATTATTTATTTACAAAATTTGATAAACAATCACAAGAAATTAATCATAGAAATATTATAGCATTATTTACAATATCAATGATAGTATTAAATGTGATTAAATTAATGTTTTCATGTAATGTGACTGCTGTTGATAGTAGTTGTTCTATACCATTTCATGATAAACCACCTTTTTAAAAATGATAATATAGATCTAAATTTATCAAGCATTGTTAGTACCAGTGAAGATCCGCTTTTTAGCCCTATGAATACTCGAGTACGGCGTAGATCTAATCCTTCGGGTAATCATAACAAAACCTAGTATCAGTATCTTGGTTCACCATATCAATGTACTCCGAAGGGGTGGTCGGGTATGCAGCGCTCAAAATATTCGTCTTGCGGGACGGCAGGCCTCCTTCAGGTTCATCCAATGTGGAGTATGTGCCATACTCACATCCATCCGGGCGGATACCTAGGGAAAGATGACCAAAGGGGGTGGGGAGCTGCCCGGGGTGTCTTTTGACACACTGGCTACATATTCTACCTTTACAAGAACCATAGTAATTAAGATTGCCTGGACATTTCCCATCAACCTCGGTTCTACAATTATTGACTTTAGTCCCCGAGCACCTCGGTAGGCAGCGTTTATCTTCGGAGATAGACGGGTGGAATAGCTCCTGCTCCACCGCCACTTTGGGCCAGTTCTCGTAATAATTACGGTAATGTTCATTTAAATTTTTATAATAAGAACAGAGTGGTTTGAAGGCGGGATTGTTAGGGTAAAGCTTACAGTTCTTAGGATTAATTAATCTTTCACAGTTAAAGGGCGCCCTTGATGCATGTGTATCTTCCGACCCCTCAACAGTATTATTACATCCACATACATTCTTTAACATATTCGCAAGTAGCATACCTAAAATTAATGCAACAACGCACATAACAATAGTTTGAGAATTCATTTTATAATATAATATAGAAAATAATAAATTAAAAATGATAATAAAGTTTTTTAGGAAAGTGTTTCTTTTTTATCCTAAATTGTTTGAATATATCATTTTGAATAATATCTAACGGTAACGCATTATTAGCATATTTCGCAATAGATACATACATATCAAAATTGTCTTCTAATTCATATATTTTTAATCCATTTTCACCAATTGTCATCGAATACATAAAATCAATTAAATTTTGATTTTCTTTGTAATCATGATATTTGCTGTAATTTAATTCTTCTAATATAGTCATTGATAAACGACACAAATCAAAATGATAATTTGGTTTTATATCACAATAATCTTCTGATTTTTTTTTGTACTGAAATGTATCAACAGGATATTTATATTGTCCATCAGCATCGCCATATTTAGAGAAACTATCACTAAAAAATAATTTATCTTTAAAAGTGAATATAGCACGACCAAAATCTATTATCTTAAATATATATCCATAAGTGGGTATCTTAAAATAAATATTATTATATTTATAATATAAGAATAATTTATCTGTCCTTTGATACATTATATTATCAATATGAAGATCATTATGAGTAAATTTTAGATATTTTTGAAGATATGCTAAGGCAAAAGATACTTGAAATAAACAAGAAAGAATAATATCTTTATTAATATCTTGTAATAAATCAGATAAGATACCATCTAATTTCTCTATAAAAAATAATTGTGTTGGGATATTTTTAATAACAGATATATAATCATTATTATCATCTGAATTATCTGAATCATCTGAATCACTATCAGATTGATAAATATTAAGTTTAAAATGTGATCCTAAATTTTTATTAAACCATGCTTCACCTTTAAAAGAATGATAATCTTCTGATATATCAAAATTGTATTTTTTCATAATACCATTAATTGAACCATAATAAATAGGGAAATTAGGTAAATTATTACTTAGAGTTAATTCAGATGCTAAATATGAAAAAAAAGTATCTATAAATGCAGTATTATTCATATTATTAATTTTTTCAAATGTATTAGCATTATAATTAGATGGTAAAAGTGGATTTCTACAGATATGATTATTATAGTTATTTTTAATAAAATAAATTGGTTCTAAAAGTGGTATAATTTTACAAAAAACATCTTTATGATAAAATCTACTTTCTCTAGAATCGAATATTTTTGCTTTTAAAAAACAATTTGAATGATAATATTTATATTTAATAATGTCAATAATTTCATGAATATAATATCTTCTTTTAATATCAATACATTTATGTGAATTTTTTGTATTATAAATATGAAAATATAATGAATAAATTGGATTATATAGTTGTATATTATTAATTCCAAATTTTTCAGAACATGATGAAAAAAAACTCTTTATAAATATTTTATCCCAAATATATTTAAATATGTATAAATTAAACATCAGTTATAAGAAATCATTAGAATTATTTTACTAAATAAACTAATTAATCAGAATCATCATCAACTTCTTCTTCTTCAGAAACTTCTTCTTTTGATTCTTTCATAGATTTTTCCATTTCTTCTTTAGATTTTTTTAGAATTTCATCCATAGATAGTCCAGATTCTGTGATAGCATTCAATAATGGGATGTGTCTGTTACCTTCACGATTAAAGAAACCGATAACTTCTTTTGCTGTTTTTTCTGACAGTGTTACTGTCTTTTCAGGATTAAGTGTCTTATAAAGACACATTGCCTCAATGACGTAATTAAACTGTTCTTGAGATAGACGATTAAACATTGTTTGGTATTTATAATTTTTAAATGTTCAAATCAAATTTATTTGAATATCTTTAAATTTGTTCAAAAGTTATCTTTTAAAAATTTTATGTTATATTATATATGGATTTACAATTAAGAAAGTTTGATATGAGAGAGATTAAAGATGATAAAGTAGTTGTTTTAATCGGTAAAAGAGATACAGGAAAATCATTCTTATGTAAAGATATATTATTTCATCATAAAGATATACCTGTGGGACAAGTTATATCGGGAACAGAAGGTGCGAACCAATTTTACAGTAAAATGGTTCCAAAATTATTCATTCATGGAGAATTTAATACACAAATAGTTCAAAATATTCTTAAAAGACAGAAGATGTTAATAGATAAAATAAATGAAGGTCAAACAAATATTGATCCTAGATCATTTTTAATATTAGACGATTGTCTATATGATAATTCTTGGGCAAAAGATAAATATATGCGTTCAGTATTTATGAATGGACGTCATTATAAATTATTGTTTCTTCTAACTATGCAGTTTGCTTTAGGAATACCCCCAAATTTAAGAACAAATATAGATTATGTATTTATTCTAAGAGAAAATTATGTAAGTAATAGAAAAAGATTATATGAACATTATGCAGGTATGTTTCCATCATTTGAAATGTTCTGTCAAGTTATGGATCAATGTACTGAAAATTATGAATGTTTAGTAATAAATAATAATGCTAAATCTAATAAATTAACTGATCAAGTATTTTGGTATAAAGCAGAACCTCATGATGACTTTAGAATTTGTTCAAAACAAGCATGGGAATTTTCAGACCAAAATTGTTCAAATGATAATAATAATAATGAATATGAAGGTAATTCTTATAAGAATAAAGTAGTTGTTCAAAAAAATTTATATTAAAATAATTACATAGATTTAATTTTATTTACTGCTTCCATTATAGCATTTTCTAATGCTTTTGCTGATCTTTCTGGTAATTGTATAACATAATTATGTAATTCTCTACCATTATCAAATAGATGAGCTTTAAATGTAGGGAAACCATTTATACCTTGTTTTTTAGTTTCTTCTTTTTGTTCTTCAGAATTAACAATAGTTGTTTTAACTTTAACACCATCTTTAACAGTATCATTATGTTTATTTATTATCTCATCCATAACAGGTTTGGTTTTTTTAGACCATCCGCACCATGGAGCATAATACATTCTAAGATGTGCTTCTTTATTACTACTATTGTTATTGTTATTATTATTTACATTATTGTTATTATTTACATTATTGTTATTATTATTATTATTATTATTTACATTATTGTTATTATTATTATTATTATTTACATTATTGTTATTATTATTATTTTGAGGTATCATTTGTGGCATAGGTTTAACATCACCTTTAACAAATTGTTGAGGTCCTGGACCAGGAATATAATTTATTACTTCAGGCATTTTTGTTAAACCGAATGCTTTAAGAACAGTATAGTCTTGTTGCATTGTTCTTGGAACAACTGGTCCAAGAGGTTTATCAGCACTTGCATATAAAACTAACTCATCATCATATCCACTAACATTAAATCCTGAATTATTGCCAGCATTGTTATTACCAGCATTATTATTACCAGCATTATTATTACCAGCATTGTTATTACCA
>MDSZ01028275.1_pt1 | contig 17240 bp, 22 predicted proteins | sample 811201 | NCBI WGS metagenome assembly MDSZ01 (sample SAMN05326647, study PRJNA326480) | marine metagenome | isolation source: seawater | place: Indian Ocean: North | collected 2010
GAGTCAATCTCGATGCTGCTGATACTACCCTCTTCGTCGAGAGACAGTGGGTACCAGCACATGAGAAGCAGGCAGCCGCACGTGTGAGAAGAATGACACAAGAGAGTGGAGTATGCCACAAGGTGGTGCTCAGTGCATCGAATACTGTGGACACTCACTTCGATAAGATAGTTAGTGAGAAGGCAGCGTTGGTAACCAGCGCTCTAGATGGCTCAGAGAACGACAAGATGATAGTAGCCAAGTCTCTCGCAGACTCCCTACTTAGTGGGGAGGTATATCTTTGAAGGTTCTAGTTGCTTGTGAGTATTCGGGGACTGTTAGAGACGCATTCCTTGAGAGAGGACATGATGCTATCTCTTGTGATATATTACCCACAGAGTCACCAGGCCCACACTATGAGGGGGACATAGTAGACATCCTTTGGGGAGAGGAGCAGTGGGACTTGATGATTGCACACCCACCCTGCACCCACCTATCAGTATCGGGAGCGAGGTGGTTTACCGAGGGCAAGAAGCCTCTCCATCTGAGAGAGGACGCTCTCGAGTTCGTGCAGTTCCTTATGGATGCACCAATACACCGCATCTGTATAGAAAACCCAGTATCAGTAATTAGTTCGCACATCCGCAAGTCGGACCAAATGATACACCCATGGCAGTTTGGCCATCCGGAGGAGAAGAGAACATGTCTTTGGTTGAAGAACCTGCCAAAACTCGTGCCTACCAACAATGTGCACGAGGAAATGATGGCCTTGCCTAAGAGCGAGCGCCACAGAATATGGTCGATGCCCCCATCGGCCGACCGTGGGAAACTGCGGTCTTTGTTCTACGATGGTTTTGCGGAGGCCATGGCAGAGCAATGGGGGCAATTGGAGGAAGAAAGATGACATTGAAAGGAAACATAGAAGGTGAATGGTCACTCGGTAGTCACAAACTACTGAGAGACTTAGTATCTAAGATGAAAGCAGAAGAAGAGAAGCACATCAAGACTGATGTGGAGAATGTTGGTAACCCTGACATACTCGTCGTAGACATGCGTACAGGCTCCACTGTGCGTATGCATGGTCACTTCGTAAGGAAGGAAGACTATGTTCAAGAGATAAGGATGAAGAGACCCAGTAAGTTGGTCGAAGCCCTCCTCTTGAAAGTAATCAGTCAGATGGCGGGGGGCAAGAGTGCCCTCAAAGAAGTAATGGAGAGCATAGCAGCATCTATGGATAAAGTAGAGGATAAAGAGCAAGCCTATACACAGTGGATTGAAGACTATACAGATAGCATCGACGAGTTAAATGCTATACTGAATCACTACATGGGGACCACTCTCACAGAATGTGCTGGGCAAACTAGAATTGCTGGCGAGATTATCCCTAAGGACGTACTAGGACTAGTCAGTACAGAGGCTTTAGAAGCGTTTGCTAGAGCGATGGTAGAGAAGGAGTCGGTACAATGAGAGCAAAGAGCATACAACACGCAGAGTATGAGATTGTCAAGACTATGATAGAGAACATGGGGGCTCTACTACCACCTCGTTGTAGCACGGAAGGGGGTACTATCTCCCCTAGATGGGATGATAGAGAGCAAGATAAGCACGCCACAGACCGTGTGATGAAGGCTGCAATAAAAATACGTAAGGAATTGAACAACAAGATGAAGAAACTACAAAAATATCTACCCGAAGACCACGTCGACTATGATGATGGGGTGACTAGTTGAGTCAGACATGGGAAGAATACAAGAAAGCAAAGAAGAAATACCAAGAAAGGAGGAAGAAAAATGGAAGAAATAACAAGAAAGATGAATGAAATAGAAGGAGAAGCGACTAGGCTCAAAGAAGAGGCTCTAGGCTTAGAGAAGAGGAAAGAGTTCCTTGAAAACCTAGTCGAGTGCGTGACACACGGCCACTCCATAGAATTGAACAGTGCAGAAACATCTACATCATTAGAAGAGGTGTTCTCTATGAGTCTATGGTGTAGAAGGTGTGGCTGTTGGAGTGAAGGTACAGGGCCGTTTCTAGTCCCTGGCAGTGGTATACCACTAACGACATACTTGAATGGGGGAAGTGAAGAATGAATTGGGACATGGATTTCATACCACCCGAAGTAATCAAGATGAGTAAAAGCGACAAAGTCTACACAGTAGAGGCCTACCACTTACTGCATCAGCAGTGGTGGTTCCATGAATCAAGCCACCTATGTGGACACTGTAATATGACCTTTGGAGAGGACACTTACTGTATGTTACTTAAGGGACAGCAAGACACAGGCGACATAATGACCGCAGTCAAGTGTGGTTGTTGTGGGGGGACAAGCACTTTTGACCACAGGGATTTGGAGGCGATATACCCATGGTAGATAATTGGAAACCGAACGAAGAAGAACTAGAATGGACTCGTAATATAATCGAGAACATGGAAATAAATCAAGACTGGATGGAGGGTGAGATGGCATTTCGCAGAACAGGGGATGCCACCCTCGCTCTCCTCACTAGAACGGAAAGAGCAGAAGGGCCTGCACAGAGAGTAGCAATCGTCCTAGAGGAGTTAGGATGGGGGCTTGATGAGTCAGAAGTCAAAATCATTCCAGACGACCCTGCACTAGCAGCGCAAATGATGCAACAACAGGCTGAGTCATGGACTTGCCCCTCATGTGATGAACGTATAGTGAACATGGACTTAGAGAGGGCGTTTTGGGACGTCCAAGGCTCTACCTACTATGTAGACGAAAGTGGTGAAAGACAGCCCATGGATAGGTGGGTAGTAACACTGGAGTGTACCAAATGCGAGACTGGGTCTTCCCCAGTACATCTCAGTCCTGATGACTACTTCCTTGTAGCGGGCGAGGTCAATTTCTACACATGGTGGTTCTTTGACGAGGACGGTGAATCGTGGAAGGCTAGAATAATGCCACCTGAGACGATAGTCGAGTGTGTAGATAACGGAACTCTTGAATCTCTCAATGTTAAACACTTGGGGACAACCTTTCAAGGTAATACAGTCCCCCCACACATGCGCGGTACCTTTTGCCTCTTGGTAAGAGCCGTAATTGAAGAAGAAGAGTGATACAATGAGAACCGCAAGGTTGAGACAGAACATAAAGACGTATTTACTAGAGAATGGACATGCTAACAGCACAGAAATATCTGAACACATCAACTCTACAATGAGGCATGGATGTACCATGCAACAACTAGGGAATGTGCTATCGAAGGACAAAGATATCGTGAAGGTCGGAATAACAAGAAAGACCGGTGCTTTGACAGGGCGTTATGATTTGTGCATATGGGGACTTAGCCCCAATTATGTCAAACAAACTGAGGAGAGTTTCAGTGAATTAAAGGACAGAATAATTGTTTGGTTAGAGAACCAAGGACCAGGCACATACCTACCTAGGCAAATCAAAAAAGGCATCAACACACAGAAAGTACCCTCTCAAGTATTCGGTATGGTGTACGAAGATTCCCCCGACTGGCTCTCAATAAAAGAAGGTGGTCATCGCGGGCGTGTGTATGAAGTTCTTCCGAGAACTTGAAGTACCCATCCTACTTGGTCAACCTGTGAGGTTGGATGAAGCGGCTATACTTGTCGCGGCCGTAAAGACTGCTAAAACCCGTGAGCAAGAGCAACTGCTCTACGATTTCTTGTTGTTGAACAAAGACCACATTGAAGAGTTTTGTTCTTTACTTTACGGCCCATCCATTCTCAAACCCGAACATGTGATGAGCGCTATTCATAGGAGTTATGGAGTATTCCCCGAAGAGTTCGAGTTAGTAGAGGGAGTACCACTAGTGCCTAGTTTAGCATCTGAATCTCCTTCTGAATGTGAAGAGCAACTAACCATACCCGAAGCATTGTCTTTGGTATCTTCTGTGCGCGAGCGAGGAGTCGATATCGCCACCGTGATGAATAGAATGGATAGGATGTCAGCAGAATTGATTTGGGCTAGAGCCCTTGGTGACGGCCCTGCACTCTCTCGTAAGAGATTGCTACGGGCTGTAGCACACGGTGGGGGGACATATTCACCAGAGCGCTTAACTCAAGCGTTAGCCGTAGAGGATATGGCTACAGTGTTAAGGAGAGCAATCAATGAAGAATTGTCAAGTGAGTTTAGGATTCAACCTGGCCACCCGTTCAAGGGACCATCATTTGCTCGCTGGAAGTATTGGTCTGTCCCTTTCGAGAACACCTATTACGAGATAGTGGACGGAGCACGTTATTATGCTCATCAAGTAGATGAGAGAGTTTTTGTGTACAATACATCAGGCCACATGGTCAAAGATTTACCAATTGATACGTTAGTTGCAGGTGAAGACTGTATAGCCCTCGTAGATGGGCATGGTCACATCAAAGAGTGGTTACATACCTCCGATGACCCCAATCTATGGGAAAAGACCTACGAAGAACGTGCAGTTGCACCTAAGCGTGTTAGGGATGAAGCCCACCTTCGTGCCTTGGCTGAAAGTCTAGAGGATGGTGAAGTAATCCGACTACTAGATGGTAAAAGAGGCCACATACACAACGGGCACAAAGGTGGTTTCATTTTACCTAGGAGAGTGTTTGAATTACCTCTTCTAATTACTCAAGGGAAGACAAAGTCTGATGGTGAATGGGCCATGTTACGCTTAGAGGCTATGGATGGCTTCGACCCTATTCATGTTGGATATGCTAACATACAGAAAGAGAAGATACCAAATCATACCGTATTACAGGACGGTTGCAGCAAACCAGTGTGGAGCGATATGAATCCCCCAATAGTGGGTTCATTCCATGCTTTGCGTTGCACACAAGGTAAAGTGGAAGGTGCTTATCTTGTATCGATAGCAACAGATTGTGGATTGAGTGATGTAATGCAGTATGGTGACTTATGGACGATTGATGGACATGGACAGGCACGATGATTTCTTCTTGGCTTGGTTAGCACGCGATGCTCGTTTTCAGGCTAGCGTCCATTTTGCACCAAAAACCAAACTAGGCTATACTGTGCACAGAAAGGTCTACACTAGCATGCAAGATGAGCCCGAACTCAATATGTGGCTCGCTACACAGGGAGTACACGGGCGCGTGTTAAGAGATAAACGGCAAATTAGGCAGGTTCTATCCTTACTCGAGCCGGTTTGGGATGCTGTGAAAGACCGAGCCAACTTAGAAAATCTAATTCTCACTATGAATACTAGCACTGCTAGAAAGATGGACTATCCTGAAATAAAATCTCTAATTCAGAAACTTGATTCTTATTAAGATAACAATGCAATAAAACGAGAATCTTGCGAATGATTAAGTACCTGGTTCTCTCGGACAGCAAGTCCCATGATGTTAGAAGAGATGATACACGATGAGAGCCACCCCCTAAATGAAATAAAATCAATGATTAGCGCGGGCGAAGTCCCCGACCTGCTATTAGTTGGTCCTCCAGGGACTGGTAAAACGACTACCGCTCATGCCATAGCGCGGGCGTTGAACGCAGACCTGCACGAGTTCAATACATCAGACGAGCGCGGTATTGATTTTATACGCACGCGCGTGAAAGAACTTGCTACTCAGAGGGGTTATGGTGAAGCCACTATCATTCTATTGGATGAGGCTGACGGCCTCACTAAACAAGCACAGGACGCTCTACGCAGAATCATGGAAACAGGACATGCGTTATTCATACTCACAGCAAACGAGGGAGCGAACATCACACCGGCTATCAGTTCACGATGCCATACTTGTGTGTTCCGAGCCTACAATAGCGGAGAGGTGATGTCTCTATTGAAGAGAAGATATAATCAGATTTCGGAAGAGGTAGCCGTAGCAGTGTGCGCTGCTTGGAATGGTGACCTTCGAGAGATTACAAGAGCCACTAACATGTCAGGTAGCGTGCATGACCTAATGGTCAAAGCAGGCGCTGCAGCAGAGGCATATGCTGCTCCTTCACTGTCCATAGCAGGTGGTGATTGGGAGAGTCTTAGGCAAGAACTACTCGCTTTATGCGGAGTAGGAGGACAATCCTTGCTATCTATTCTTAACAGGTTGCACGACAGGGTGCGACAACTTGATATGGAACCGGCTAGGTTCCACCACTATTCCCGCGTCTGGGGAGACGCAGTGTTAGCCACGCACCAATGGCCTCTTGGAAGAGAGGGGTTCATTGACTGGTTTGTGGGTAGCCTCGCTTCTCAGTGGGAAAGGAAGAAGTGATAATATGGAATATGAACCAAGTGAAGAAGTGAAAGAAAGACTGCATTGGTATGCTGAACAACACAGCATATCCGAAGAGGCTGCTACTAAGCAGTTCTTGGACTATATCGAGGAACATCTCGGTATCGTCAACCCGCACGAAGAGGATGAGGATTTCCTAGTCGATGCAGCGGAGACCTTTGTAGTAGAAAGAAGAGTGATGCAAACCCCAGGCGGCAATAGTGAAGAACTAGTTGGCTGTTTCGTGGCTGTAGAGCCTAAAATAAGGGATAAGCGTGCTAGAGTACGTAATGAAGCACTAGACAAGGCTAGGGCTGACCTAAGTGAAGCCATAGAGAGCGGTGTCGTAGCCCGTGCTTTCGTTGAGACGGGAGTATGGATGCTAGAGAAGGCTGGCGGTATAGTAGCCTCCACCCAAGAAAGGTTTGTCGAAGGCGAAGACCCATGGTTCCTCGTTAGGGACAGTGGTATGACACTATGTCTACTACAGAGCAATCCTGACTGGGCTAGACATGGCGAACCAATAGGTCCGTCTCTGTTCAGCAGAACCTACAGGTTCCTCGGCAACAACAAAGAACAGTTCAGTGACGACATGACCCTACTTAGGATAGATGTCAGTGGCTCTACTGAGGACTCGGTATCACAACCCGTCAAGATAGGACAGCCTTGTAGTATTAGAGTACGCCCACAAGGCAATGTCAGTGAGGGATGGGAAGATGTATGGAGAGGAGCAAACAACTTCTTCGCCAATATCACATACACTGACGAGTTCGTGGACAAGGAAGACAGACAATACCTCAAGGGAGAGATACTCATGGGTGGGATGGACTCCTATGTATCTGACTTGACAGAATTAATGGAAGTATACCAAAACGGCTCTGAGAAGGTACCAGGCATAGACAATCTAGTCGGGCCTTTGGTCTGTATTAGCGGTCGTGTCACGGATATCAACAGGACAGGCTACGATAGCGACTATGACCCATGGGGTAAGGACTACACCATGAGAGTGTCCTCTTTCCAACTACAGAGAGAGTTCGTAGACGACATGTTCCGTAGAGAGGTCTCTGTGAGAGTACACGGCTTCCTCGGTGATGTGAATCATGGATTTGAGTACGAAGGACGTGATGGTTTCAAACCATACGCAGTTAGGTCTCAAGTCTACATCTTCGGGCGTCTAGGCATTCGTGTCACAGACGAAGGAGAAGTACCAACCATCAAAGCAACAGGTATCTATGCACCCCCACGCCTAGCCATACCGGCTGGCGAGGGTGGTGACACAAGCCTAGGTCAGTTCGGCGGTGGTAACTGATGAGTGGATTCAAAGCACTCAAAGACAGGGAGGCTGCTATTTCTAACGAAGAGAACGCTAAACCCCTTGTACCACAAGAAGAAACCACTTACACACCTCTGAAAGAGAATGATAAGAAAGAGTGGTTTGCAGAAGAAATAGAACCCATCACAGGTGAGTTTACCGGAATCATTGGTGACGATGGTACATGTAAGACTGCAGTTGCTCTCAATGGAATACCTGAGGGGCAGTGCTGTCTTATCATCGATTTCGATGGTGGTGGGCAGAGGCTTAGGGACTCGTTCTACCCAAACAGAAGGTCTGAGTTCAAATGTCAGAACCCTTGGGTAATGCAAAGTGGCGACTCTAGAACCGCTTACGACTACCCTGCTACACACAACAGGACTATGGGAATAGCAGAACAGGCTCTAAAGTGGGCTAAGACCCAACTAGACCCCTCTTATGATGGCCCTAGGCTCCACACAGTCCTTGTGACTGCTGTAGACCTATGGGACAGTGTCGCTAAGTCTTGTATGTTCATCGAGGACCTTGGAACAGCACCTGACGGTATAGGTGCCTCTATCAGCCCACAAGAGAAGGTGGGTATGAGGTTCAACTGGCAAATTAGGACCACCAGGTTCCACCAATTGACCTCCATGTGTCGCGAATTGACGCGGTTGGGAGTCAATGTGGTATATGAGACACATTGGAACTATGAACAGAAGGCAGATGGTACTACAACTGGTAAGAAATACCCAAAGTGGGAAAAGCAGACCAGTAACTACCTACACACCATTATTGAGATGACTAAAACTACTATTAGGGATGATGAGGGCCGTTTGACTGGTGAGACTCGTTATGAGGCTCATTTCACGAAGGCTCGCTCTCAGCCTAACCTACTAGACCAAAGCAGATTGGTAATGGCTACATACAAGGACGAGCCACTCAAGTGGCACGGATTACCGGAACTGCTTGGTGGTAGTCAATGACTTGCAAGGATTGCAACGACACAGGTATTATCATACTAGTTTCCTTTACTCCTGAGGGGGAAAAGGAGCCTTTGCCTACTATGTGCGGGTGTAATGAGCCTAACCGAAAAGACTTTATACACGATGTATGCGAGGCCGCGCCAAAATCGGGGTACTGCTCTAAGGAGGGAGTAGTATTACCCGAGTGACTCTAGGCAAGGCAAGTTTGACTGCTTTCTTGACGGGTTTTGGGCCTGGGGTGGGGGACCTCAGGCTCAAGGCCCAACAGATGAGACTGTCAGGCACAGTAGCACTACCCACTCATATGTTGCACACCTCAGTGAGTGCTGAGGTCGTAGACTCCGGTGAGATAACGATAGCGGACCTAACTAAGGTACTGGCTTTCATCAAGAGCCTACCTAAGGACTCCATGGTCACTCTTTGGCAACCAAAGAACTCAGCATTGAGGCTCTTGTCTGGTAAGACCAGCCTCAACCTACCTACTACTGATTATGTACGTTCACACAAGAGTGTAGCACAAGCAATGACTCTCCTAAAAGAAGCAGAGGCTAATTTGTGGAAGTCATGGGCAGGTAGAGCACTCACGTGTTACGGAAAGATAGACGCTGAGAGTCTTTACCAAGTCAAGTCAAGTGAGAAGATAGTAGGTAAAGACCTCCCAATTACTTGCGAGTTTGACACTAGTGAAGCCCTCCTGTCTATCAATGTAGGTAACAAAGGTGGGGCAAAGATGAGCATTGGTATAGACTTGGAAGATGTAGATGGCCCAAGCGATGTTTGTACATCCTCTTTCGGTAGTTGGTTGCCTCATGCGTTACTAACCATACCACAAGGCACAGTAGAACTATACACTGCTGATGACTTCGTTGCCATATTCCGACACACCACTAGAGACCATGTCCTTTTGGTGATGGACAAGAGGGGGGATTGAATGGTATTCACATATACGATAGAGTTTGACATGGATTATAATCAAGGAAGGAGGTATTGGCCTGATAGTAGATGATTACTACACCAATGGTGAAACCCCTACCATATACACCCGCTATAGGGACGCAGAAGGTAATCTCATCGAGAATAATATAGAGGGTTACAAACCATACTTTTGGATACCTGCGAATGTTGGTGACTATAGAAAGCGCAGGCTACTGACCCGATACCCAGGCACTCAGATAACTGACGAGAGAGCGGTGGGGTTAGATGGTAACCCTCTAATCAAAGTAGTAGCAGAATCTCCTTTCGATATCATCAGCATGAGACAGGAGTTCGATAAGACATACGAGGCTGATGTCAGATTCACAGACCGGTGGCTCATAGATAACATGCAAGAAATGCCTGACTGGAAGCCTCGTAAATGGTGGTTTGATATAGAAGCGGACCCCGATGAAGGGTTTACCACCATCATTGCTGTGATAGACAGCGACTTAGACACTCCCGTAGTATTTGCTTGGGCAGATAACAGAACTAACTGCCCTTACGATTTACTATCTAACCCTGTCATGCAACGGGAAGTGCGGGATGTGACATACGAATTACGGCTGTCAGGCTCAGAGTCTGAACTACATGAACAGTTTGTTGCATTCTTACAAGAGCGTGACCCTGATATGATGATAGCACACGCAGGTTCCTTCTTTGATATTCCACATCTCATACAAAGAATACCTAACCCACAAAGACTCAGTCCTGTGGGACAGATACGCAGAATGAAAAGAGGGCAGGATAGGTATGACCCTACTGACCAGCCCATTGTAGGTAGATGGCAATTCGATACTGCAGCGCAGGCTACTAGCGGGACGGGTTTTGAGAGGGTCTGGAAGGACAGCGGTGGTGGGCAACTACCATCACTGAAACTTAACGACATCGCTGAGACTGTAGGTCTAGGGTCTAAACTGACAGAAGAAATAGAAGGTATGGATGTCTTCAATGGCTGGTACGAGTATTGGCCCGAGTTTGTAGACTACTGTCTACTAGATACTCATCTACTCAAAGGAATAGATGAGGCAAGAAACGTGACTGACTTCTATGTGCAGATGGTCAGACTTTGTGGTGTCTCATTACCGTCAGCGTGTAACGTCACCAATTTTGCTCGTGGTCTCCTGTCTCGTAGGACGGACAAGAAAGCGCCAAGCCGCTTCAAGGCAGGTGAGATTGCGAAACTCAAAGGTGCTGAGGTAGGCCTCAACTGTGTTACTGGGCTTCACCAAGGAGTGGCAGTGATAGATTACAAGGGGCTGTACCCCTCACTAATTCTAGGAAACAACCTCTCCTATGAGACCCAGCGAGATGGGCCAGGCGAGAACATAATACAATTAGAGAACGGTTCTTTTTGGGACCAGTCTAAACAAGGTCTCCTGCCCTCTGTGGTGCAATACCTCTTCGAGTATCGTGATGAATGCAAACGAAAAATGAGGGAAGCAAGCACTCCTGAGGAGCGAGCAGCGTGGAACACCACACAGATGGCAGTCAAGAGAGTGATGGCGTCACTGTATGGTATGTGTGCTCATGTTGGATATGGGTGGGCTGATGCCGATATCGCTCACACTATCACACAAGAAGGTAGACGATGTATCAGACTACTAGACAGTGTGGCCACCACTTATGGTTATGAGTGCCTCTACGGTCACACTGACTCAGCATTCGTGAAAGTACCTAGTGTAGAAGAGGCTCATGCATTAGCCGAGCGTATCACATCTGCTGTACAGGGTGACACGGGCAATGTTATGCTCTTTGCTGAGTTAGAGGCTTGGATGCCGTACTGGTTGCTCACTAAGAAGAATAGATATGTCGGTAAAGTAGCATGGCCTGAGGAGGACAATGGTAAACTCAAGGTTGCCGGCTTTGGTATGAAGGCATCAAACACTGCACCTATCTCGAAAAAGATACAGAAGGGTGTCTTCGAGTTGGTCTGTAACGGCGCTGACGAGAGTGAGGTAGAGAAGTTTGTCCACCCTATAGCCATGAGTGTTAGGAATGGTGAAATAGAACTCGCAGAAGTGTCTATGAAAACTAGACTAAGTATGCACCTCAAAGACTACAAAGTTCTCAGCGGTGCTTCCAAAGCAGCGACATATTACAATGAAAACAATCGTGAGAAGTTCGGTAAAGGTGACTCAGTTCCTTGGACATACATCGAAGAAGAGCCAGGCATTATGGCCTACCGTGAACCTCAAGACTTGGATGGCTACACTTTAGATGCCAACACAATTCTAAAGAAAATGCTATACACCAAGTTGGACAGTGTATACTCTACCCTATCTTGGGACCTAGACAGAGCATTAGGTGCTCCTAGTCCCAAAGCGTACGGGTGGTGGTGATAATTATGGAAGAGAAGAAGAAATACAGACAGACAACATTGCATGAGTTCATGCCGGAAGCGACGAGACAAACCACCTTGGAGGAGTTCCTCTGACCGAAGAACAACTACCAACGGACTCCGTTCTGTGGCGTGTAGCACACATGTTACGAGAGAAGAATGAAAAGTATGGCGACAGTGTCATGGACCCACTCAGAGTATTCTATCAGGGTGACGAAGAAGTAGCGGCACTGATTAAGATACGTATGGACGACAAACTATCCCGTCTCGCTCGCGGTAGTGAGGGGATAGAGAGTGACTTAGACATCTACTATGACCTAATAGGGTATCTAACCTTACTCATTGTCGCCTTGGAAAAACAAGGTGAGAAGAGTGAGTGAGGATTACAGGCCAATGGTCTACGATGACAAGTCCTCCTATGCTTGGACTCCCGAAATGGGCGAAGAGGGTATAGTAATTAGAGTGAGTAAGTCTACCTTGACCAGCACCAAGTGGTGTGCTCAACAACTGTGGCTGTCGAAGAACTACCTAGTCCCTCAAGAACAACGACACTATCTAGTGATAGGCGATGATGTGCACCAAAGTATGGAAGCATTCTATCACAAAGCAGAACAAGATGAGTTAGAGGAGTTACAGAAGGCAGCAAAGGGGGGTCATGACAGGAAAGTATTGGAACATTTTCAATCATGGCTACCGACTAAAGAAGATGTTATTGGGATGAGAAGAGACTCTTCTAAAGATGAGCCATTCTACGAGCGTGACTACAACCACAACATGGAGTGGCTGATGAACAATGAGTTAGTACGTCTAACCCATACAGACGTGGACCAGTTCTTACCCGTTGCGAATGAAGTCAAACTATCTCCTAGAACCACCTTCCATGTCGATGGTCAGGAAGTGGAAGTACAACTGACTGGTATCATAGACCGAGTGTTTACTGATGGCCAGGGCGGCTTGGCTTTGATGGAATTGAAGACTGGTAAGTGGAACGACAGGAAAATGTCTGAGATGCGTATGGAAATGGCATACTACAAGATGCTCATAGAACTATCATCTCCGGAAGAACTTGAAGCCGTAGGTCTCAATGATAAGATAGTAACTCATTGGGGATGGCGTTACAGCGCTGCTGATAGATTAGACTATGAACCAACAAAGAAGGTCAGCGAGAGAGCAATGCAGACCGCATTGAATAAACTCATCAAGATGTATCTAGACCAAGATTTCCCTGTCACTAAAGCAGATTTCAAATGCTCACACTGTGATTACATGGACTTGTGTCCGAAGTTTAGGGGGGATTAGGTGAACATTATCGATTTTGATTTCCCTCGTGAAGCAGGGCTGTTCCGTAAGGTTGTACACAGCCCTACAGAACTTGAGACATATTGGAAATCGTTGAGAAATAGTCAGTGTGCTTACACTAGTGTGTACGGGTTTAGGGCGGTCAAGCCAAGCGGTAAAAGGGGTGAGTACAACACAGCAATAGTCCGTCATTTCGTTCTAGATTTTGATAGGAAGGAAAGGCATGGGTCACTGGTCGTTGATGTACCAGGTGACAAAGTGTTAGAGCAAGTCAGAAGAACACATCAGATGCTAATGGACAAAGACATCCACCATGCGGTGTGGTTCAGTGGTAATGGTTTCCACATATGGATTAAATTATCTAAGACGCATAGACCATCCACTGGAAGTGAAGTATCTATCATCAAGGCTGCAGGTAAGATGGTGATTAATGCATGGAAGGACGCGCTAGACCTAGGATGCATGGACCCCACTGTGCCATTTGACATGGCTAGATTGATTAGAATACCTAATTCTTACAACGCTAAGCAACACGTAGGTAGGTGGAGCATCCCACTCAAGAGTGAAGAACTATTGGAGTGGTCGTGGGACGATATCTGTGAGAGAGCAGAGCGTCACAGAAGAGGTCAGTTCATGTATGGCAGCAATGGAGTAGATTTGCCTATCGAACAGGTTAAGACCAAGCGCTTCAATGTAAGTGGTCCTACACTAGAGTTTGAAACTATTGAAATGAATGGTATTAAGATTCTACCTTGCTTAGTAGAAGCAGCGTGCCAAGTCGGTAGCAACCCGCCTCACGACGCTAGGAAATCCTTGGTTATCTATCTAGCCTCTAGGTTGCGTAACTTCTTACCTGTAGAGAGAACTTCTCAGAAGTCTAGAGAAGAACACGTAGAAATGATATCTAACTACCTTGGCACTCTACACTGGGCTGATTATGATGAGAATGTTACAAGATATCATGTCAGTACAATAGTCAATGGTGGTTACCACCAACACTGTGCATCGTTAGAAGCAGGCGGTTTGTGTTTAGGTAGATGTCAGTTATGGGATGGGACTGGTTCAGTATGAAAGCCCTAATCATCGACAGTAACGAACGCGGACCTCTACCCGAAGCAGTGCTCCGTAGGGCTATGAAAAAGAAACCTCCGGTACCAATCAAAAGAGAGGCATTAGTGATAGGTGATTACCTATGTGGACAGTGGCACTTAGAAGCGAAGTCTGTCTCCGACTTCTTGGAGTCGTTGCGTAGTGGTCACCTCATGCGTCAATTGGATAATCTCGATGCTAACGCTGCAACCTTTGGCATCATCGTGTGGGGTGAGGTGGGGGCATACGTCAAGCAGGTAGAACAACGTGGCGGCTCCACTAATTTTAGCGCTGCAACAAAGCAAATAGCAGGTGGTATGGCTAGAATCGCAGCAGATTTTGGTTGCTTAGTATACCGAGCCCCCAACCTCATGGAAGCATCCCACTTCATAGTGGGTCTGCATGAGAAGACATACAAAAGTGCTAGTAGACACGGTGCACAAGCAGTACGTCGTGTTTCAAGCAACGATGTTAGAGTGGATATGTTACGTACCATCCCTGGCATCGGTGACGAAATGGTAGACAACATACTCAACGCTTGCGGTAGCATAGAAGAAGCAGCGTGCGGCGACTGTTTGAGAAACGTCAAACGTATGGGTAAAGTCCTCCGAGGGCGAGTCATAGAGGCATTAACGAGTGAAGATGAAGTCAGAATCGAGCGTCGTTCTTCTTGATATTATTGTGTTATTCTTTTCTGATATAGTAAGTAAGTTCATAAGCCTAGTCTGATGCCGGTGTCTTATGGCAAGAACCTGGGAAGATTATACAGCCGTGAAGAAATACCCGATACTGAGAGACTATGTGGACAGATTTAGAAAGACCTCTTTCTATAATGAGACGCCTGCATTACTGTCGTTCTTCTTTTTGCAAGGACAGGCAGTAGTAGACTATGTGAGAATACCCGTGTGGGCATCCTATTTGGACCCACGATTCCATGTGTTTTGGATTCAACCGACTCGGTCGGGTAAGTCCATCGCATGGGAGTTCATCGGTGAGATAGCACGGCACGCCAGTATAGATGCTGATATGTTCACATCAGGCACTGACGCTGGTCTCATTGGTTCGTTCCAAACACACAAGGATGAAGACGGTAACTACTACACCGAAGAAGTGCCTGGTCTACTCAACGGTAAGAAACTACTGAACTTCGATGAAGGTAGTATCTTACTACAGCCTAGCCCAAAACAGTTCTTCCAAGAAGTTATCCTTTACTTGCAACAATCAATGAACCCCATCGGTAGCCACAGTAACACACTCACAAAGCACATGAAGGACGGGAAGATTGAGACTGAGTCTCGTGTATCTTTTTGGATTACCACTTTCCCTCCAGCAGGAGTGAAGGAATATGTTCTGACTAAAGGTCTCTTCCAAAGAGTGCTATTGTTCTATGCCCCTTGGGATAATGACAAGAGAATGCAGGTATCTAAGAGGCGTATGAGAGGGCTGTGGTCAGACGAGATGAAAGAAGTCAGAAGCACAGAAGACCTAGCACAGCATTTCATTGAAGTTCAAAGCCTAGTCAGAGAGCACTTGTTCGCATGCTCTGACATCGATGGACAAATGTGGGAAGACTTGGATGAGAACATCAAAGAAGAGAGAGCAGAGAGGGAGGCCATAGTAAGAGGCGCAGCCCTACAGTTATTCAGGAAGAGTAGGGACTTCGATGCTGCTGTTGACATGGCAGTTGAAGAGTTCTACAGATTAGTCAGTGGTATGGATGCTAAGTTGAGCGATGTAGTCCTCTCTTTCATGCCTAACATAGAGAACTATCTCAACATACTGGCTACCCACTTAGTGCTCATTGAGAAGAATGAAGCACGCAACAGTGGAAACTATGACCCCAGTGAGGTCTGGACTGTACGCGGAGAGCACATCGACATGGCCATGGAGATATTGTATGACGTCTATGAAAGACTGATTGTGTGGCTAGAGAGTGACTTAGAACTAGGTGCTACTAAGGCAGCAAAGATTGCAAAGGTAGAATCGTGGCAGAAAGCGATTGACGCCTGTAAGAACTACGACCTAGGCGACCATAGAGGTGATGGTTGGGTCTTGAAGAAAGATGTAATCAAATCCTATGGAAGGCTGATGGACCGAAGCCAGCCGGTAGTGTACAAGCACTACAATGACCTGCGTAACTCTTTCAAGGAGACCAAGGTATCTGGAGTGCCCTACGTAAGATGGAGTGGTGAAGATAATTGACAGGTATGATGGCATTAGATATAGAAACGAGTAACTACTCTTGGGAAATAGGTGGTTGGTCAAACACACATCTGTTCGACCCGTCAGTGGTGTGCACCTGGGATGGTGAAAAGGCACACCTGTTCTCGAAGTCTTTCATAGACGTAGACGGTGCTGAATGGCACCCACTGCACCCTAAAGAGTTAGGCGAACATCTAGAGAAGCACGTAGAAGATGGTGGGCAAATACTAGGACACAACCTTATGGGGTTTGATTTACCAGTATTGCGAGATGCTCTAGATTGTTTCTATGCAGGGCACTTGATGTCCAAGTCAGACGAACTCGTGGTCGACACATCAGCCATACTGAGAGGCATTACTGGTAACAGTCATCACCTAGACGACGTGTGTAAACACACATTGGGTATAGGTAAGACACAAAAGAGTGAAGACGCTCCTAGGTTATGGGCAGAAGGTAAGTATCTAGAGGTAGCCAAGTATTGCATAAGCGATTGTCAATTAAACTATGACCTGTGGGTACATGGTAAAGACGAAGGTTTTGTCAAATCAAGAAACTCTGAGACTGGAGTCATAGATAACATAGAGGTGATATGGTGAACTGTTTAGAAGACGCACCTAGTGAGTTCTTCAAGGAGTTCTACGTCACAGTGTGTGATTTTTACGGGATTGACCCCGATTTATTATTCATCCATTTGATGGAGGAAGAAATATGAGTGAACAAGAAAAGCAAACAGGAAGAGAAGCACAAATGAGTAACATAAAAGCAGCCATGAATGTGGCTGAGACCGTTAGGTCTACTTTGGGTCCAGCAGGTATGGACAAGTTACTGACGAACGGAAACCACCACATCGTAACTAACGATGGTGTGACAGTGTTAAGAGAATTAGACA